>ENA-OQHL01000078-OQHL01000078.1-human-gut-metagenome-genome-assembly--contig:-NODE-78-length-74312-cov-8.597331_pt1 | contig 74312 bp, 54 predicted proteins | sample MGYA00242565_ERZ504723 | MGnify/ENA primary metagenome ERZ504723 (study PRJEB26092, sample SAMD00036211) | human gut metagenome | host: Homo sapiens | study: EMG produced TPA metagenomics assembly of... | reverse complement strand
GGCGGTGGTTCCAGCAGTGGTGGATCCGCGGCTCCGGCCGATATTCCGGCAGCCGGCACTGATGACGGCACTGAGATCACTCTGTGGACCCGTTCTCCGCTGGAGCGTCAGGCCAAGAACGCGGTGAAGGCCTACAACGCCTCCCACAAGAACCAGGTCAAGCTGGAAATCATTCCGAACGACGATATGGAAGGCAAGGTTGGTGGTGCTTCCCAGACCGATTCCCTTCCGGACATTCTCGCCGGTGACGTGGTGCGTATTCCGTACTGGGCTTCTGAAGGCATCTTCACCGACATCACCAAGCAGATCGACGGACTCGACAACAAGTCCGACCTGCAGCAGGGCCACATTGAAGCCGGTACCGTGGATGGCAAGGAATACACGCTGCCGTTCATCACCGACGTTTCCGTGATGGTATGGAACAAGAATCTGTACAAGGAAGCAGGTCTTGACCCGGAGAAGGGTCCGAGCAGCATCGACGAGTTCGTTGAGCAGGCCAAGGCGGTCGCGGCCCTCAACAAGGACGGCGTGGCAGGCTCCTACTTGGCCGGCCAGTCCGGTGGCGCTCTCGTGTTCGACCTGTTCCCGTCCGTGTGGGCTGACGGCGAATCCGTGATGAACGCAGATGGCACCGAAGCCACCCTCGACAACGATTCCATGAAGGCCGTGCTCGACGCCTACAAGGAACTCGCCAACACCACCAACGGCTTGGGCGCAGGTTCCAAGGAAGAAACCGGTGCCACCTGGACCGCTCCGTTCGCCAACGGCAACATCGGTGTGATGCCGTATCCGAACACCTCCTCCACCGCACTGTTCGAAGCTGAGAAGGACGGTGGCTTCGAAGTCGGTGTCACCCCGATCCCGGGCACCAAGGAAGGCAAGACCTCCACGTTCCTCGGCGGCGATGCCATGGGCATCTCCAAGGACTGCAAGCACGTCGCTCAGGCTTGGAACTTCCTCGCATGGCTCATGAGCGATGACGCCCAGAAGGAAGTCTTCGCAGCCAACGGCGACACCGCATCCAACATCCAGACCCTGAAGACCGCCTACGACGATGCCGATCCTCGCGTCCAGACCATCAACTCCGTAATCATCGACGGCAATGGCCAGACCCCGAAGTCCGCAGCTTTCAATGAGGCCTTCAACGCAGCCGGTTCCCCGTGGCAGCTGCTCATCCAGAACGCAGTCTGGGGCGATGGCGATCTCAAGTCCGACAACCAGGCCATCACCGACGTGCTGGGTCAGTGAGGTGAGCCACTGAAAACAAACTTCTCCTCCTTTTTCTCCTTTCCCCGATTTACATAACTTAAGAACAACTGAATATCGAATAACTGAATATCGAAAACAAAAATCGACAGACCACAGTTGTGGTCTGCCATGGAGATCGACAATACTTCAAAAACAATGTCGGTCTTCATGGCGGATTTCAACGGCCGCACGAGACGGAATCGCACTTCCAAACGCATATCCAATCGCTTGGCCATTTATGTCGAAAACCCCGAACGATTCAAGAGAGAGTCGCCAAAAGTGTTCCAAGGAGGGAATATGACTACTGTTTCCAAGAACGCTGCGCCAGTGAAGACGCATCGTTCCAAGGCCAAGGCGGAGGCAACCCGTCGTGGCCTGCTGTATGCGCTGCCTGATTGGCTGATGATCATCATGCTGTTCTTCGTGCCAATCGTGCTGCTCGTCATCATGGCCGGTTCCCGCTGGTCGTTGATGGGCGGTAACCGTGGTTGGAATTTCCCTGAGAATTTCGTCAAGGTTTTCGAAAATAAACTGCTCGGACAGTCGGTGTTGTTCACACTTGAATACACCGTGATCGTCACGATTTTCCTGCTGGTGCTCGGCCTTGGCCTGGCGCTGATCGTGCAGGAAAGCACCAAGTGGAACAATATGCTACGCACGTGCTTCCTGCTGCCGTCCGCAACCGGTCTCGCCTCTGCTTCGCTGCTGTTCTACGCGCTGTACTCCCCGCAGGTGGGCCCCGTCACCAAGATCCTGAGCTTCTTCGGATTGATGGATGAGGGCGGTTCCGTGCTCGCCACCGGCCAGAGCGCGCTGTGGGCCACCATTATTGTGATCGTCTGGCGTTTCTCCGGCTACTACATGCTGCTCATGATGATCGGCCTGCAAGCCATTCCGGGCGACCTGTATGAGGCCGCGCGCATGGACGGTGCTGGCACGTGGCGCATTTTCCGTTCCATCACCCTGCCGCTGATGAAGCCGACCATCGTGATGTGTCTGATCTACTGCGTCACCGGTTCCATCCTCGCGTTCGACCAGTTCTTCATTCTGACCAAGGGCGGTCCGAACAATTCCACCATGACCGTGGTGCAGCTCATCTATAACTTCGCATTCGATTCCAAGAAGGATCTGGGCATGGCGGCCGCACTGTCGCTGATCGTGCTTGCGGCCCTCGTGGTGATCAATTCCATCCAGATGCGCGGTATGCGCGACAACACCAAGTGAGCAAGGGGAGGGAACTCACATGACTACTCCATTGTGGAAGCGCGTAATCGTCTATATTCTCGAAGGTCTGCTGGCTCTGGTCTTCATTTCGCCGCTGATCTGGGTGGTGGTCTGCTCGTTCAGTCCGCAGCCTGGTTCCGCACAATCCAAGGGCTGGGGTGTGAACAACTATCTGACGTTGTTCGGATACCAGGAAGGCCTGCCGAAGTACCTGTTCAACTCGGTGGTGGTGACGTTGGTCGCCGTGGTGTTCTCCGTGGTGGTGTGCACGCTCGCAGGCTATTCGTTCTCCCGTTTCGACTATCCGGGCCGCAATCTCGGATTCATGGTGACGCTGTCCATTTTGATGGTGCCGTATGCGTCTCTGCTGATTCCGCTGATGGTGTGGTACAAGGATATTGGTCTGAACGATTCCTTGCTGGGTGTCGGTTTGGTTATTACCTTGTTCCAGCTGCCGATGAGCACGTTCATCATGCGTAATGCTTTCGATGCGATTCCGAAGGATATGGAAGAGGCCGCCATGGTCGATGGCTGCAACTCCCTGCAGTCGCTGATTAAGATTCTGGTGCCGGTCGTCAAGCCGTCGATGGTCACTGTCGGTCTGCTTGCTTTCCTTGAGGCTTGGAACAATTTCATGATTCCGCTGTACCTGTCGAGTTCGTCGAACGCCACGTTGCCGCTCGCTTTGGTGAACATGCGTCAGCAGACTATGGGCGTCATTGATTACGGTGCCACCGAAGCTGGCGTCGTGATTCTGATGATCCCCGCAGCCATCCTCTTCCTAGCCCTCCAGAAGTACTACGTCAAAGGGTTTATGGCTGGAGCCGTCAAGGGCTGACATCTGGCGATGTCAGCCCTTGGGAGACAGCCCAGTGGACTGTTTCCAGGCTCCGGCCTGAGCAGGACCGAAGGCGGAGTAGCCAAGAGCCGTCAAGGGCTGGCGAAGTCCTTAATCTTAAGGAAATATCATGAATGTAACTATTACTTCTCCTTTCTGGAAGCAGCGTCGCGACCAGATCGTTGAATCTGTCATTCCCTATCAGTGGGGTGTGATGAATGATGAGATTGCCACTGAAGTTCCGGATGATCCGGCTGGCAATCAGCTTGCCGATAATAAAAGTCATGCCGTGGAGAATCTGCGTATCGCAGCCGGTGATGAGGCCGGTGAATTTCATGGCATGGTCTTCCAGGATTCCGACATATATAAGTGGTTGGAGGAAGCGGCTTACGCACTGTCGTATCATCCTGATCCGCAATTGCGGGAACTGTGCGATGAAACCGTCGACCTCATCGCGCGTGCGCAACAATCGGACGGATATTTGGACACTCCGTACCAAATCAAAACCGGTGAATGGGCGCATCGTGAGCGTTTCACACTGATTCAGCAAAGCCATGAAATGTATGTCATGGGCCACTATATTGAGGCTGCTGTCGCTTATCATGAGGTGACCGGTAACCAGCAGGCGCTTGACGTGGCGTGCCGTATGGCGGATTGCATCGATGCCAATTTCGGCCCGGAGGACGGCAAGATCCACGGTGCTGATGGGCATCCGGAAATCGAATTGGCGTTGGCGAAGCTGTATGATGCGACCGGTGAGGAGCGCTATCTGAATCTGGCGCGGTATCTCATCGACGTGCGTGGTCAGGATCCGCAGTTCTACGCCAAGCAGATCGCCGCTGTCGACAACGACTACATTTTCCGGGATCTGGGATTCTACAAGCCCACGTACTTCCAAGCCGCGCAGCCGGTGCGCGAGCAGCAGACCGCTGACGGCCATGCTGTGCGCGTGGCCTATTTATGCACTGGAATCGCACATGTGGCGCGTATTACCGGTGATCAGGGCTTGCTGGATGCGGCGCATCGTTTTTGGAATAATATCGTGTCGAAACGCATGTATGTAACGGGTGCGATCGGTTCCACACATGTGGGGGAGTCGTTCACGTACGATTACGATCTGCCGAACGACACCATGTATGGCGAAACGTGCGCTTCTGTGGCGATGAGCATGTTTGCCCGCCAAATGCTTCTGTTGGAACCGAATGGTGAATATGCCGACGTGCTTGAGCGTGAGCTGTTCAATGGTGCCATCGCGGGCATCAGCCTTGATGGCAAGCAGTATTACTATGTGAATGCGTTGGAGACTTCGCCGGACGGTTTGGACAATCCGGATCGGCATCATGTGCTTTCGCATCGTGTCGATTGGTTTGGCTGCGCATGCTGCCCAGCTAATGTCGCGCGATTGATCGCGTCGGTGGACCGTTATGTGTATACCGAACGTGACGGCGGTCGCACGGTGCTCGCTCACCAGTTCATTGCGAATCAGGCAAGTTTTGATTCCGGGTTGCATGTGGAGCAGCGTTCCGATTTTCCGTGGAACGGTCATATTGAGTACATGCTGGAATTGCCCGCTGAGGCGGCTGATTCGGTACGTTTCGGCGTGCGTATTCCCACATGGTCGGCTGATTCCTATGCGCTGACATGCGATGGTGTTGCTGTGAAGACGGCTCCGGAAAACGGTTTCGTATATTTCGCAGTTGCTCCGGGAACTGCATTGCATGTGGTGCTGGATCTTGATATGGCAGTGCGATTGGTGCGTGCCAACTCTCATGTGCGTTGCGATGCAGGTCGTGTTGCGGTGATGCGCGGTCCGCTCGTCTATTGCGCGGAGCAAGCCGATAATGCCGGCGATCTGTGGACGTACCGTCTTGCTGATGGCGTGGATGCTGCGGATGCCACGGTTACTTTCGAGAGTGATTTGCTTGGAGGTGTTGACGCGGTGACGTTGCCTGCCGTTCGTGAGGCTGCGGATGCCGTGGACGCCCCGTTGTACATGTCCGCTCAGCGTGACGCCTCAGATGAGCGGACGTCGCTCAAGCTGGTGCCCTACTACGCATGGGCCAACCGCGAACTCGGCCAAATGAACGTGTGGTTGCGCAGCTAAACAAAAGAAAGACTTGCTACCCGGCGCTATGAGTGCCATGGTGCCGGGAAGCGGGTGAGCGCGGCGTGATCGATTGGAGCCGAATGCGCCGCGCTGACTGGAATGAGAGACCGGCTGCCCCTTATGGGGTGGCCGGTTTTGTCATAGCCCCTAGTATAAGACGGGAAAATGCGAAAACTTTCCTTTTCGCATAAAAGCCATCGTATGGCAGTTCACTTAGAAAGCATTGGAGAAAACTGAAAGAAAATTTGCGAAACCGTATTCGCGTCATGTATTCTTGAAATGTCGGTGGACGCTCCAATCTCATGTCCATCGCACGACTCTCATTCCTACAGAAAGAAAGTTGGATGCCAGGGAACGAGCCTTGGCAACCAAGGGCCAACGATGGTCCATGTAGGAGGAATTGATGACACCATCAACAAGGAAGAAAGGGATTGTCACGTCATTGGGCGTGCTGACGGCAGTGGCCACACTGTTGTCTGGCGGTGTGACGACCGCATACGCCAATGACGCGCTGACCAATCCGAACTCTGCCATGGGGTATCCGAGTTTCAAGGGGGCCGCCGACCCGATTCCGGGCACCGGCGTCGCTTTCGATCCCTCGACAAGCTACCTCAAGCAGGTGTTCGATGCGGATGTTGCCAACGGTGCCGGAACCGACACCGCACACGACTTCTGGATCGACAAGATGCTGACGCGCACAGGCACCGCACCAAACGGTACCGGCACCAACGATGCTGGCGACTACAACTATGCGGGCGCAGACAAGAACGAATATCTGTTCTCACGTGGCCGTGCCGCATTCATGTACACGCATACGCCGGAAGCACTTGGTTTCGTAGGAGATGTCGCATACTGGGATCAGACCGGCAACGACGGCTTTACCGTTGAGGTAAGCATTGGCGGTTCCAAGCAGACCCTGCGCGAGAACACCGACAAGCGCAAGCAGACGCCAAGCTACTTCACCACGGAATTCACCAACGGCGACAAGACCATTACCGTCACCGAAGTCAAGTACATCACCTACACCAATGTGATGGTCGCGAATTTCACCATCACCAGCACCACCGGCGGTGACGTAACGCTGACAGCAGCCTCGCCATTCGCACAAGACGGCAATGACGGCGACACTGAACTGACCGGTCGCTTCAATGTGAAGAACGATCTGACCACCATCTATCCACGGTTCTCCGGCAACGGTTTCACCGTAAAGAACGGCAAACTCGCTTCCACCCTCACCTTGGAAGCGAACGTGCCACAAACCACCAAGCTGCAGCTTGGCCTGATCGCCAACGAGTTGCCGGACTCCACCGCGGAATACGAAGCCCGATTCAACGGCGATCTCACCGATCCGGCCGCTTCCTACAAGGATTCCGTGACCACCTACAACCAGTGGTGGGTCGATAACATTCCTTACGTGGAAACCCAGGAACACAATATCGACAAAACTGTGTTCTACCGCTGGTGGCTGAGCCGTTTCAACATGTTGGACGCCAATATGCCGGGCAATACGTTCCAGTATCCGACCTCCATCGAAGGCGTGCTCGGATACAACAACCAGATCGTGCTGACATCCGGCATGTTCATCAACGACACCAAGTGGTTCCGTAACGCCGAATACTCGTACGGCACTTGGGTGTCGGCCGGGCAGACAGCCAAGAAAGGACAGTCCGGGTATTACTACTACCACGACAATCCGGGCGATCCAGCCAATTGGAACCACAGCTACACGCAGTACATCACCAAGGCCGGTTGGGACTCCTACAAGGTGCACGGCGGCCCGTCATCATTGGCTGAAGCGTTGGGTGATTACGGTTCCGAAGATGTCAAAGGTCTGCTCAATTCGCAAAGCGAGCCAGACAGCAACGACAACCAGAATAGCAACGGCAACAAGCTGATCGACTGGTCGTGGTGGTCCATGACCGGCAACGATGCCGACGCGGTGTCGTTCTCCGAACCCGGTCGTTCCGGCCAGCGTATGGACCGTGCCGACGGTTCCGCCAACATGTGGGCCAACGCCAATGCCGCCGCGCAAGCATACAAGGCTGCCGGAGACACCGAAAAAGCCGCTGAAATGCAGCAGATCGCCGACGCCATCAAGCAGGATGTGCTCGACAACCTGTGGGATTCCGACAGCAAACTGCTGCTGCACAAGTGGCTGAACGACGGTCAATTCGCGAAATACAAGGAACTCAACAACTACTATCCGTATTCCGAAGGTCTGATGCCGATCGGCAATGATGATTACGATAGTGCGTTGCGCTTGTTCGAAGATGCCGACGAATTCCCGATTTTCCCGTTCTTCACCGCGAATCAGGCAGACAAGAAGGCGCTGAATTTCCCAGGATCAAACAATTTCTCCATTATCAATGCAACTCCGCTGCTGCAAATCTATTCTGCGGGAATCCGTGATTATAATGCTGCAGACAACGGATATATCACGAACGAATCGTTCAAGAAACTGCTGTATTGGGTGGCGTTCTCGCATTATCAGGGAGGCGACAACCAGTATCCGGACCAGAACGAATTCTGGAATATGGATAATAATTCCGCAGGAAGCACGATTCCGGAGAAGAACGCCGACGCCAGCAAGAACGGTGGAAAGATCACCTACCGTTCCTGGATTCACCACACCCAGCTTGGCACCACCAACTGGACGATTGTGGAAGACGTGGCAGGTATGGTTCCGCGTGAAGACAACAAGATTGAACTCAATCCGATCGAGATTCCCGGTTGGAACCACTTCACCGTCAACAACCTGAGCTACCACGGGCAGGATCTGTCGATCGTATGGAACAACGACGGCACCTACAACGCTCCGAAGGGATACACCCTGTATGTGGACGGCAACGCCGTGTTCACCTCCGATAAGCTCGCCCACCTCATCTACGATCCGGCCAGTGGAACCGTTGAGGTTGCCGATGATTCCGGAGCGGTGATCACCGGCGCGACCACCGCCACCATGCCGAACGCCAACGAAGTGACCTACGCATCGAACAGCAGGGTTACGCAGATCTTCGCGCAGTCCGGACAGAACGTGGACGAAGCGTCCAAGAGCCAGGCCAACGTGGCCAAGGACGCCGATGTGGAAGCCACTTACGAAACCAAGGGATACCCGGCAACCAATGCAGTGGACGGCAAGAACGTGATGGAATCCTTCTGGGGCACCAAGGGATCCAAGAACGCCAAGGATTCGCTGACCGTAACGTTCAAGAATGGCGTGCAGAACATCGACGACGTGCGTTTGTACTTCTACCAGACCTCGTCCAGCCAGACGATTGCCGGCTACGGTGAGCCGTCGGTGTACACGCTTGAATATCAGGATGAGGCCGGCGCATGGCATGTCCTGCCGAACCAGGTGCGTACGCCTACTTACGCGGGAGCCAACTACAACCGCGTGCAGTTCTCCAAGGTCGTGGCCAAAGCCATTCGTGCCACTTTCACTCCGCAAGCAGGTCAGGCCATTGGCTTGAAGGAGATTCAGGCCTACGAAACCGACATTGTGCCGGAAGGCGAACCTACGAACCAGGCGCCAAGCGTTGACGCCTACATTGCCAGCAGCACCTCGTCCGGTGCGCAGCTGGTGGGCACGGTGAAGGACGACGGCCTGCCGTCTGACACGCTCACCACCACATGGGAGCAGGTGTCTGGCCCTGAAAACGGCGAAGCGAAGTTCGTCGACGCAACCGCTGCCAACACTACGGTCACGTTCAACCGTGAGGGTGACTATGTGCTCAAACTCACCGCATTCGACGGTGAGAAGACCGGTTTCAAGGAAGTCACCGTTCACGGCATTCCTTCCGACGGCACGGTGAATGTGGCTTCACAGTCCACTGCGAGCGCCAGCTTCACCAATCCATATCAGGCGAAGGACAATGCCAAGAAGGTTATCGACGGTCAGGTGTTGTATACCAATACTCCGAATGAGACCTGGAATAATTGGGGTGACAATACCGGTACCGAGCCGTGGCTGCAGCTTGCCTGGGATGGCACTGTTCCGTTGAAGAAGGCGAAGCTGTTCTTCTGGACTGACGGTGGCGGTGTGCCGATGGTCAAGTCGTGGAAGTTGCAGTATGCGGATGAGAATGGCGATTGGCAGGATGTGAAGCTTGCCGACGGCCAGTCTTATACCACGATGCAGGGTGAAGGCAATGAGGTTCGTTTTGCCGAAACGGTGGAGACGAACAAGTTGCGTGTGCTGTTCCCGAAGGGTGCCATTGTTGGTGCTACCGAATTTGAGGCGTATGCGCTTGATCCGGTGAGCGTGGATGGCGTGAATCGTATGGTGCAGACTGGCAGCAAGGCTGCCGATGTGAATCTGCCGAAGACGGTGAGTGCCAGCTATACGGACGGTTCCCGTCGTGACTTGAGTGTTGCGTGGGATGCCATCACTGACGATCAGCTTGCTTCCGATAGCGAGTTTGCGGTTTCCGGAACGGTTATTGGCGCGCTCGCTGGAACCAAGGCCACTATTGGCGTGCGTTCCGACGCGCAGTCTCAGACTGCTGGTGCGGCTCAGCCGATCGAACAGACGGTGTACCAGAATTCCAAGTCGGTGGCTTTGCCGTCTGTGGTTCCGGTGCGATTCCCCAACGGCATGCTTGACGATCGCACGGTTATGTGGGATGAGGCAAGTGTTGCCGGCGTCAAGTTGGACACCATCGGCGATTATGAGGTGTCCGGCACGGCTGAGGGTTCAAGCTCGCAGGCCAAGATTACAGTGCATGTGGTCGCCGATCCGAATGGTGGTGCCGATCCTGATCCTGAGCCGACGCCGGATCCCAAGCCGGAGCCCGATACTCCGTTGACTGGTTGGATTGAAGGCAGGGCCATTGACACCACGGTGAGTGCCGAGGCGAGCTGGTCTCCGGCTTCCGGCAAGCTCAACGATGGTGTGCTGGTTGACGATACGTGGCCGTCTGATGATGACGCCGATGTGAATGGCCGCGTGTGGGGCAGCTGGGGTCAAGCTTCCGCTGGCATGTACGCGCAGTACACCTGGAGCAAGGAAGCCACCGTCGATTCCAGCCGTGTGCAGTTCTGGGCCAACTTCGCGGAGCGTAATGATGCCAAGGGTGGTTTGGATGTTCCGGACAGCTGGAAGATTCAGTACTTGGCTTCTGATGGTATATGGAAGGATGTGGAGAATGCGCAATACTCCACCGTGCGTAATTCCCCGGCCTCACGTGCCTCTGACGATGCTCAAGGCTGGAGCGTGGCCACGTTCACTCCGGTGAAGACCACGTCGTTGCGCTTGGTGCTTGATCCGCCGACCGCCGAGGGCGTCACCTTCGGTCTGGCGGTTGCCGAGTGGGGCGTGCATGCTGCGGAAAGCACTCCTGATCCGGAACCGACTCCTGACCCGGATCCAACCCCTGATCCGGAACCAAGCGTGGACAAGAGCAGGCTCGAATCCGCCATCAACGCAGCCGGTTCCGTGCAACAAGCTAATTTCACGCCGAACAGCTGGAAGGCATTCTCCGAAGCCATGGGTAACGCTCAAAAGGTGTATGCGGACGAGAGCGCCACCCAGGATCAGGTGGATGCGGCCATCAAGCAGCTTGAAGAAGCCCAGCAGACACTGGTGAAGAAAGCCGACACCACTGAGTTGAAGACGGTTCTTGACCAGGCACAGGGCGTCAGCGGTGACCTCTACACCGAAGCCAGCGCCAAGAAGTTGGCTGAAGCAGTGGATGCCGCCTCCAAGGTGCTGAACGATGAGAACGCCACCCAAGCTGATGCGGATGCCGCAGTCAAGCAGCTGACCGAGGCCATCGCCGGACTTGAACTCAAGCCAGCACCGAAGCCGGACGACGACAAGACCGACCCCAAGCCGAATGCCAAGCCTGGAAACAAGCCGGTTTCCAAGTCTGAAGTCAGTGCCGCAATCAGCAGCACCGGCAGCAATGTCATCGGCATCGCCGTCGTAGGAATGATCGTCCTGCTGACGGGAGCCGCCATCATGCTGACGCGCCGCAACCGCGACTAGCGCTAGCAATTGCTCAAGTCCTCTTACGGATCGCACGAGGAATACCAACGTAGCCTAAGCAATCCGTAAGAGGACTTTTCAATATCCAATCGTGAAAACAGGAATATTCATGAGCTTTTCGCACATCTCACATGCGTCGATGAAGACGCTGGTGGCAGGCATCGCAGCCGCAGCCACCTTATACACGGGAGCAATCGCAACCATGCAGACAGCCAACGCGGCCGACGCAAGTACCGCGCCCAGCATCGCCGGACACGCCTACAACGATCTGCCGGTCGGCAATCCCGACGTCACCGTCACACAAATCGACAACAGTGCGTTGCCGGCAACCCTTCGCAACCCCATCGGGCAGAACGAAGGAACCAATACCCCCAACGACCTGTCGCAAAACTACTATTCCGCAGACGCATCCACCCTTGAATACGATGGCAAACTCTTCGTATTCACCGGACACGACGAGGCCGAACCAACCTACGGGTCCTTCAATATGAAAGACTGGGGCGTCTACGTAACCGACAATCCGGAATCCGGCAAATGGACGCACTACAAGACCATCGCCAAAGCCGACCTGTTCGACTGGGCAACCGGCGACGGAGCCTACGCAGGACAAGTAGTAGTCGACGATGCTGGCACCGCAGACACGGCCGACGACTGGTTTTACTACTACGTTCCAGTCAAAGACAGGAACGCAGCCGCGGGAGCCGACCCGTTCTCCATCGGCGTGGCCAAATCAAAAAGCCCCCTCGGACCATGGGTCGACGCCATCGGAGCGCCGTTGCTGACTACCACGCAGACGCAAATCGAAACCATCGATCCCGCATTCTTCGTGGACAATGACGGTACCGGATATCTGCACTTCGGCACCTTCAACAGCGAACTCGCCGTAAAAATGCAGCGGGACGCCAACACTGGCCGCACCTCATATGTTGCCGTGGAAACCATGGACGGAACGGCGGACGGAGCGCCGAAAATCTACAATATGCGTGACGCCGACGCGCTCGCCAACATACCCGACTACGATGCCAGCAAAGACGTGCTTGGCAGCGACTATGCGAACCAAGTGAACGCGTCGCTGACCTTGGGCAACAACGGCGGCGCTTATGCCAACGGGCCCAAAGGCTTCTTTGAGGCGGCATGGGTGTTCCGTGAAGGAGACACCTACTACAACGTGTACGACGGTGGCAAACCCGGGTCGGGAGTGGCGACCTGCGTGGAATCCAACTATCAGGCGTGCGTGCAATACTCCACGTCGGCAAGCCCTCTTGGGCCGTGGACGTACCAAGGCGTAATCGTCGAATCGGGATCGTCCACCACCATGCATCCGTCGATTCAACGATTCGGCGGCAAATGGTGGGTCACCTACCACACTGGAGACAAGACTGGTGGTACTGACTTCCGCCGTGCAGTCTGCATCGATGAAGTGACGTGGAATGGCGGGCGCATAAACGCCGTTTCGCATCCGACCAAAGCCGAACGGTTGCAACCCTCACGCAACGTGGCCCCCTATGCGTCAGTGGACGCGACCTACACCGAAACACCCGCCTACAAGGGTTCCGTGAACGACGGGCGAGTGCTGGAAACTGCTGTAGTACCGCCGAACCATTGGACGAACTATCGAAAGATGCCACAAACACAATCCTCCGATTCACTGATCTACCAGTGGAATGGCGCTGTACGTGTGAATGGATCGAAAGTCTGGTTCGATACCGATGCGAACGCATTGCGTGCCCCTGCCTCATGGAAACTGCAATATCTTGACGCAGACGGTTCCTGGAAGGACGTGCCCAATTCCAGCGAATACGGCGTGGATACAGGCAAGAACGCGCCTAATGAAGTGACATTCGACGCAGTGACCACCACTGCGCTCAAACTTGACATGACCGCGCAAGCCGTTGACGGGGGCTATGCTTCCGTTGGCGTTCCTGAATGGGAAGTATACGCGCAACAGGGAGCAGTTGTGGCTGAACAGCCAGCCGACGTCTACGCCAAGACCGGAGACGCGCCGGAATTGTCGAACACGGTGAAAGTCGCGTACGGCTCGGAAACAGTGGAAACTCCGGTTTTGTGGCGCACGGTGTCTGCTTCTTCGTATGCGCAGGCGGGTGAGTTCACCGTGCAAGGTGTGGTTGCTGGCATTGAAACCAAGCAGCAGGCTGATGATCTGACAGCCGGCAACGTAGCCGTGACCGTACATGTTTCCGACGATTACGTAAAACCGGCTGATACCATTGCTCCTGCCGTGCGTGTGGCATTGGCTGGCACGGCTGGCAATGATGGTTGGCTGGTCACTTCACCGATCGCTCTTATTACGGCTTCCGACAATGCGGCTGCGCCGATCGCAAAACTCGAACTTGCGGTCGGGGATGGCGCATGGGTGACCGTCGGAACGAATGTGAACACTGCGGTACAGGCTGTGACTGGCGAGGGTATAGTGAGTGTGCGTGCGCGTGCCACTGATGCGGCCGGCAATGTGAGCGAAATCGCTGCTGCGGAAGCGCGTGTGGATGCTACGGCTCCTACGGTAGCCGCCTCGGTAGATACGGCTTCCCGCACTATGACATTGACCGCCTCAGATGGTGCTGGATCCGGTGTGAAAACGGTGGAATACCGGGTTGGAAACGGCGAATGGCAGCAATATGAAGAAGGCGCGGCGATTACTGCTTCTTCGTCGAAGCGCGAAACGGTGAGCTATCGGGCTTCGGACATTGCTGGCAATATGTCGGCTGCGGGCGTCAAAGATATTCCATCCGATACGTCGGTGCCGTTGGCCGGCTATATCGAGCAAGATGCCGTTGCTACTGACGTGGACAAAAAAGCGTCTTCTTGGACAGCTGGTGTTGCCGCGCTTAACGACGGCAAAACCATTCCGGGCGATTGCACGGTTGATAACGCCTGCATTTGGGGTACGTGGCCGAATACCGGTGAAATGAAGCTCGACTACGAATGGGATCGCGAAGTCACCATCGATTCCAGCCGTGTGCAATTCACCTCCGATGGAGGGGGCTTGGGAATGCCGGCGTCGTGGAAACTGCAGTATTGGGATGCTGGAACGAATGCGTTTGTGGATATTCCCGATGCCACATATACATTGGTCACCAATGCTCCCGGCGCTTACGGTACCGATAACGGCGGATGGAGCGAGGCAACCTGGACTGACGCGGTGAAGACCACTAAGCTGCGCATGGTGATTCAATCCGGCAGTGCATCGCCGGCTGCCGCCGAATGGCAGGTTCATGCACCTGAACCGACTCCGGACCCGACCCCCGATCCGACGCCTGAGCCCGAGCCGGAACCAACGCCAACTCCAAAGCCGACTCCGGATATCGATAACAACGGCAAGCAGGACGGTAATAATGCCAAGCCTTCTGCGAAACCGCAATCATCGCAGCAATCTCAGTCTCAACGTAAGAAGAAGCTAAGCTCTACAGGCGTCGCTACTACGGCAATCGTCATTGCCATGACGGTGCTGGCCACGGCGGGGTGCTGCATCTTCGTAGCCAAGCGGGGCAAGCTGCGTAACTGAATCCAACATAAAAGTGGTAAGTTCTCAGCCTCGGCCTCTGGACTGAATATGTGTGCTTGACGCACTCAAGGTACCGTTACGCGGTCTTCGCGGCAAGCCGCTCACTTCGCCTGAGGAAAACCCACTGGGCTTTCCTCTTCACGGCTCAGTGGCCAAGCCTACGATCAAGCACACGTATTCAGCCGCCGACCTTTGGAGTCCGACCCCTACGTTTGTGTGAACTCGGACGTCATCGGACCCCATTTTGCTCATAACTCGCCTATGTATGGCAGATTTGCGGGTCTGTCAGGAAGCATCTCGCCTATATATGGCAGAAGACTTCGCTAAAAAGCCATATAGGGGGGTATGAAAACGCATGTTTTCTGACTCCAGTCTGCCATATATAAGTGAGATGCCTCGTGACGAGACTCAAAATCTGCCATATATAGTCGAGATATGGCTCGGCTGTTGGTGGCTTGAGACGGCGACATACGATCGCGGATCGCGTAGGTGGTCGCCGTTTTTGTGATTTATGGGCTAATCTCAGAAGAGACAGATTCGATGGCCGCGAACGGTGAGAACCAACGCGAGAGAATGCGCGAGCGGCCGCGTAAGGGAGGAAAGCCCATGTCCAAATCATTCGTCAACAAGGCGCTGCTCGGCGGCGCAGTCGCTGCAGGCGCCGCAGTGTGGGCGATCGCGCCGCGTACCTTCTCCGATAAGCGCCGCAATTATGTGCCGTCCATTCCCGACGTGTGGTACGCGCATCGTGGCCTGCATGACGCGGGTTCCGGTCTGACCGCGCAGTATGCCAACGAGAGCGGCGAGTATGTGGCGCTGGCACGTCGCATGGCCATGAAGGCCGGCTATGGCAGCCCCAGCGTGACTGGTGCGATCGCTCCGGAGAACTCGCTTGCGGCATTCGCAGCGGCTTGCGAAGCCGGCTATGGCATCGAGCTTGACCTGCAGATGACCGCCGACGGCGAAATCGTGGTGGTGCATGACGGCGATCTGATGCGCGTCGCCGGAGATCCACGCCGTATCGCCGATCTCACGTACGATGAGCTGACCCGCATCCCGCTGTTCCCGACCGACGCCCCCGGTGCCGCCGTGGCAGCGCCGTTGCCGGGTTCGCTTGAAAATCCGCCGCTGGTCACCACACCTGACAGCGCTCCGGAAGGGTATTTCCAGCATGTGCCACTGTTCGCCGACGTGCTCAAGGTAGTGGCGGGTCGTGTGCCGCTGATCGTCGAATACAAGTTCGACGACAATTCCAAGTGGGGTTCGCGCGATGTCGAGCTCATGGAAAAGGGCGACGCGCTGCTGCAGGCCTATTCCGGCGCGTATGTGATCGAATCGTTCAATCCGGCTGCCGTCAACTGGTATAAGGAGAACCGTCCGGAAGTGTGCCGTGGCCAGCTTTCCTGGTGGCCGCAGGGGGAGGAGAAGCCGTCTGATCCGGCCTCGCTCGCCAAGGAATATGCGGCCGGTGCGCTGATTTTCGACTGGATTTCCCGCCCTGATTTCGTCGCCTACGATTGGCATGGCGGCAACAGTCCGCAGGTACGGTTGGCTCGTTTCATGGGTGCCGTTCCCGTGTCGTGGACGGTGCGCAGCCGCGACGAGCTCGCACAGTGCGATGACTGGTTCGACCATCATATTTTCGAAGCGTTCGTCCCCGACGAGCAGTAGAGGTTTTACATATGATTTCGGCCTGCCGCCGCATGATTTGCGTTGTGGCAGGCCGTTTTTATTCGATTTACTTGATTGACTGATTGGGTTGATTCGGTTGAGCTCTGATGCGGTCAGTCGATCACGCCATATAGACGGTCGCCGGCATCGCCCAAGCCTGGCACGATGTAGCACTTGTCGTTGAGCTTCTCGTCGACGGCGCACAGCACCAGCTTGAACTTAATGGATGGGTCGAGGTTCTCCTCAACGAACTTCAGGCCTTCCGGAGCGCCCAGAATACACACGGCGGTAACATCCTTTGCGCCGCGCTCGGCCAGGTAATGTGTTGCTGCGACCAGCGTGCCGCCAGTGGCGAGCATCGGGTCGATCAGGAAGCACTGACGGCCGCTCAGATCGTCGGGCAGACGGTTCGCGTACGTGATCTGCTGGGTTGGGTTCTCCTCGTCGCGCTTCATGCCAAGGAAGCCGACCTCAGCGGACGGGATCATCTTGGTCATGCCGTCAAGCATGCCCAGGCCAGCGCGCAGCACAGGCACAATGATCGGCGCCGGGGAAGCGATGTGCTTGCCTACCATCGGAGCGACGGGGGTCTCGATCGGCTTGTCCACGACTTCGACGTCGCGGGTGGCCTCGTAGGCCTCAAGCATCACGAGTTCGGAAACGAGCTCGCGGAACGTGGAGGACGGGGTGTTCTTGTCGCGAAGAACGGTGAGCTTGTGGTCCACCAGCGGGTGGTTCAAAACATGAATATCCATGTCTTCTAAGCGTAGTCCATAATCGCGAGGAAAAGCGCGGGAACTGGGAAAGGAGCCAAGAAAGAAACTGAAAATCGTATGAAAAAAGCAACGAAACTTAAGAAGAGGGAAAGCGCCGAACCACGAAAGCGCCTGTCGGCGCAAAGGCCGCTCGCAGCGGCAAAAAATGGAGCCCGGGGCTATGCATGGCCCGACGCGGATTCCTATTCTACAGATACTGCAGACCGTACGCTACGTCGTGTCGCGAATTGATGGTGCGAGCGCCGTAAAACACTTCCGGTAGCGGTACAGAGGCAGGTGCAGGGGACAGGCACGGAACGCGTTACTCCAGTTTTCCGCGACGCCACAGATTCGCCCCATGGCGAAAATCCTTGGCCGTGACGAACAGATTGCCGGCCGTGTGCATCAAACGGGACGATTTCGTACGTACTTGCTTTTCCATGGCGGAAATGCCGGAATCGCTGCTATCGGAACCTTCCGCAGCTTTCAATCGTGCGATCATATTGCGTGCCTCGATGCGCAATCCCAACGCAACCACGTCGGTGAACGCGGCCGCACGTTCCAGCGCAACCGCAAAATCGCCGGTGAACGCGCCTGCGAGAATCGAATCGGCAATATGCGCAATGTCATCTTCCGTGGGCGCCTGATCGACGCCGGCAATCGCCGAGGCGGTAGTGGCAACCGGCTCTCCAGCGCGCCACAACCGCGCGATCGACTCGCGATTCTTCCGCATCCACGTGCGCAGCAGATACAGCCGCCACAGAATGCCCGGCAGCGAATCCGGCTCGGCGCTGCTCCACAGTTCGGCGATCACGTCAACGCCCTCGCGGTCCACCAGCGTGAGCACGCGCTCCACCAGTTCGGCATCCTGCGTATGATGCACGCGGTCCAACAGTGCGGCCGCCGAAGCGTGGCTCATCTCGTTGATTTGCGCCGGATCGGCACCTCCCGCGATATTGTCGGCCATCATCTGGTCGAGTTGCCCCGGGCGGGCCGGACGCGGCGATCCGGTGTTGGTGAAACCGGCGGAACGGCTTGGTACAACCGATCCGGAACCGTAATGCATGCTAGTAGACAATGGGCGAAACCTTTTGAATATCGATAATGCTGGGACCTTGCGGCGTATCGATTATAAACAGCGCTACGGCGGTGCCGGTAGGCATGAACGGCGTTTTGGCGATGAGCTGCTTGGAGAGCGCTTTGCGGGCGCATAGTCCGCGCAAGTGATCGAACATGCCTCCGATAACCGGTCGGTGCATGCAGATCGCCGTGGTTTCGCGGGTCTCGAGCGTGAGCTGGATCTGCTTGAGGAACGCCAGCCATGCGATGGTCGGGTGCTCGGCGAAGGCGTCTTCCGTGAGCGCGTCGATGTGTTCCATCGGGCGTTCGGTCTGCCAGCTAAGCACCTGCAGTGTTTCCTGGCAGCGCAGCCATGGTGAGGTTGCGAGGCGGGTTGGGTTGTAGCAGGCGAGTTCGCGGTTGAGTGCGAATGCCGCGGCCGCGCCTTTCGGAGTGATCGGCCGGTTCGCGTCGGTGCCTTTCCAGGATTTGCGCGATTCGGCTTTGGCGTGACGCACGATCATCAGATTCTGCGCGGTCGCGGCACCCTCCTGTACGCGGTCCACAAAAATGGCGAGGGTGTCTTTATCGGTGGAATGCGTGAGGATTTTACGTGCTTCACGTACGGAAACCCACACGATATCGTTGATTTCGCCTACATCCGCGCGATGCACGGGGCCGAATGCGTCAAGCAGATGTTCCGCATCATCTCCGGAAATCGGTTGCGCCATCCAATACAACGTGTGCTTGGTGTCGACGGCGCGATCGTGTGAATGCCGGGTTTTCTTGCCTTCTTCGGACAGTGGATATTCGACTTCGCACAGATACGGGCCGAGTGCGATGGAAACGCCTGTCTCCTCGCCGATTTCTCGCACTGCGGCATGACGATGCGATTCGCCCTGCTCGAGTTTGCCTTTCGGCCAGCTCCAGTCATCGTACTTTGGTCGATGCACGATGCACACTTCAATGCTGTTGAGTTGTTCCTTTGGAGTTTTCTGCGCTGCGATTGCTGGATTTTCCGCGATTTCGCTACCGGTTTTCCACCGCCATACAATACCCCCGGCGGCTTCTACGACACGTCTCATGCTCTCGCTCATATCTTTCATTGTAAGTGGTTGGGCACGGGTTTCCCATGATTGCGCGACGGCAATCGTGCCATCCGAGTTTTCCTGCGTTTTCCCACGATGGTGATCGCGTATGCCGCAACATAGGAAATGGCCGATTCTGCAACAGCAGAATCGGCCATTTCCTACGGTTTAGTGCCTTGCCGGTCGGCGCGTATGCTTCTTGATGAGATATTCCTGGGAATCGACCAGCGGGCGACCCTCCTCATCCTTCGCATGACGCACGTAGGTTCCGTCGGCTGCCATATGCCACGAGGTGGTGGAATCGGCCATTTGCAGATCCACGTACTTGATCAGCTCGTCGATCTGCTCCGGAGCGGTGATGCGTACCAGCGCTTCGACTCGGCGGTCGAGATTGCGGTGCATCAGATCGGCGGAACCGATCCACACTTCCGGACCTGCGGCCGGACCTTCACCGATCTGCGGGCCATCGGAGTTCGCGAATGCGTAGATACGGCTGTGCTCGAGGAAACGACCCAGAATGGAACGCACGCGAATGTTCTCGGAAAGTCCTGGAACACCCGGCTTGAGCGCGCAGATGCCGCGTTCCACGATGTCGATCTTCACGCCGGCCTGACTTGCACGGTACAGCGCGTCGATGGTCTTCTCGTCCACGATGGAGTTGACCTTGATCTTAATCCATGCTTCCTTGCCTGCGCGTGCCGCATCCTCTTCGCGGCGGATGCGCTGAATCAGACCGGAACGTACGGTACGCGGCGCTACCAGCAGACGGTGGAAGCTCGACTTCGGCGCATAACCGGACAGCTGGTTGAACAGGCGGGTCATATCCTGGCCGACCACCGGATCGCAGGTCAGCAGGCCGAGATCGGTGTAGATGCGGGCGGTCTTCGGATTGTAGTTACCGGTGCCCACATGGCAGTAGCGGCGCAGGCCGTCGGCTTCCTGACGCACCACAAGGCTCAGCTTGCAGTGAGTCTTCAGGCCCACGATGCCGTACACCACGTGCACGCCGGCGCGTTCCAGCTTGCGTGCCCATGCGATGTTGGCGTCTTCGTCGAAGCGTGCCTTGATTTCGACCAGTGCCAGCACCTGCTTGCCCGCATGCGCCGCGTCGATGAGCGCGTCGATGATCGGGGAGTTGCTGGACGTACGGTACAACGTCTGCTTGATGGCGAGCACCTTCGGATCCGCCGCAGCCTGCGCTAGGAACGCCTGAACGGAGGTAGAGAACGAATCGTACGGGTGATGCAGGAGGATATCGCGTTCGCGAATCGCTGCAAAAATGTCTTGCGCGCGGGACGACTCCACCTCGGCAATCTGGCGATTGGTGGTCGGCACGAACGAACGGTACTTCAAGTCCGGACGGTCGATGCCGCCAAGTTCGAAGAGCACGGTCGCATCGAGCGGTGCCGGCAGGCGGTACACCTCATCGGCACTGACGCGCAGCTGATCGGCGAGCAGCTGGGAAAGGAACGGGCTGGTCTCGTCGGAAATCTCAAGACGGATCGGCGGTCCGAAACGACGGCGCAGCAGCTCCTTCTCCATGGCGTTGAGCAGGTTCTCTGCATCATCCTCTTCCACGTCGATATCCTCGTTACGGGTAACGCGGAAGGATCGCGCTTCCTTGATGATCATGCCCGGGAACAGGGATTCCAGGTGTGCGATGATCAGGTTCTCCATGGTGATGAAGCCGTAGCGCACGTTGGTGGCATCGTCGTCGGTCATGTCGTCGACGGGCACGAGACGGTTCAGGTTTCCAGGAATCTTCACGCGAGCGAAGTGGGACTTGCCGGAAGCCGGGTTCTCCACCAGCACGGCGAGGTTGATGGAACCGCCGGAAATGTACGGGAATGGGTGGGCCGGATCCACGGCGAGCGGCGTCAGAACAGGGAACACCTGCTGACGGTAGTAGCGAGACAGGCGCTCCTGTTCGGCGGCGGTGAGCTTGTCCCAGCTCAGCAGCACGATCTGTTCCTTCGCCAGGTCGGGAAGAATGTGATCGATCATGTAGTGCGCGTGCTCGTCCTGCAGGCGGTGCGCCTGCTCGCTGATGGCGCGCAGCTGCTGCCTTGGGCTCAATCCGGAGGCGGCCGTCACGGCGATGCCGGTGTCGATGCGGCGCTTCAGACCTGCGACGCGAACCATGAAGAACTCGTCGAGGTTGTTCGCGAAGATCGCGGCGAAGCTTGCGCGTTCGATGATCGGCAGATCTTCGTCTTGGGCAAGTTCGAGGACTCGCTTGTTGAACTTCAGCCAGCTCAACTCGCGGTCGAAGAAGCGGTCGTTCGGCAACGGCTCTTCGCCGGCCTGAAGCTCACGCTTGTCGTTTTTATCGGTCTCGGCGATATGCTCAGCTATCTGGCTGCGCAAGATCGCCTTCGAGGGTGCGTCAAAAATCTGTGCCATACTTTCCTACTTTATCCTTAAGCAGCTGGAAATGCTGTAAAAAGCCGGCAAAATTTAGCTGGAGTTAACATTCGTTCGCTCATTGTGCAAATTATGGTGTCGACACGCCGTGTTTTTGTCGCAAACGCACGCAAACGAACAAACACGCCTTGCGTTTCGCACACGATGGAGCATTTTTATGATTCTTGCGATCGTAAAGCAACAGTTGCGACAAATAGGGAACATCAGCCGGTTTCGGTTTGCGATTGCCGGTTTGCTGAGCATAATTACGAAGTACAAGAACAACTTAAGAGCAGAGCCCACAAAGAGTGTATGGCCAAGATAGGTCGTTACGTTGAACGGGCATTGGATAGACTTACCGTTACGACGATGTTGTTGTGCAGAGATTCTGCCCTTAAGGTTCTTGCAAGGAAGGCCCGCTCCGGCGGGTCTTCCTTTTTGTTTGCCTGTTCTCAGGGAGTTTTTCGGGAAAACGACGGACGCCGATTATCGTCGTTGTGTGGATAACGGTGCATAACACGCCGGGGTTGTGGATAATTCGCGTCCTCCGACCACAGGGCCGGTTCAGCTTGCAATGGTGCTCGCCGAAGCTTTTCAATCGACGGTATGAGTAATGCAACGTCTTTTTCGAATGTTTCTCCGGTGCCGCTGCCGTCGGGCGGGCTGTTGCCGGTCGCCGGCGCGATCGCGCCGCAAGCGTCACCGCCGACACAACGCAGAACCGTCTCTGCGCAACGGTTCTATACGCCGCCGGGATCGAATCGCGGTGGAACGCAACTGGTTGGCGCTGTGCCTGGGGCGTATGGCATGGTTGCGCAATGCGGTCGCGCATCGGTGGAGGAACCCTGCGATATGGGCAATGTGGTGGTTATCGACTCCGTGGTGGCAGGAGTGGGCACGAGCACTCTGGCCGCCTTACTGGCCCGCGAGCTGAGCGAACGCGGCCTCAAATGTGTGCTCGTCGACGCCGATCTGCAAGGAGGTGGGCTGGATGTGCTTCTTGGCGTGGAAAACGAGGACGGCTCACGCTTCGGGGAAATCAGCGCTCCGCTTGGCAATATCGACGGCAAAGCGCTACTGCGGGAGCTGCCAATCTGGGATGGTGTGCCATTGCTGGCATGCGATCCTTGGAAAACCGAAAATCCGCAATCGTGGGAAGTGCAAGCGTGCATTCATGCGCTATCGCAGGTGCGAAGCGTGGTCGTCGTCGATATGGGGCAATGGAACGGACTGCAGGATTTGACGGAACTGCGCAAGGCCATCCGCATTACCGTGGTCGAACTGACGGTACTTGGTCTTGCGCGGGCCAAAGCGAATCTGCGGGCGCATCACGGTTCGATCGGAGAACACGATGCCGCAACGCAGGAACGGGAGTTTCTCGTAGGCGTGCAACCGCGCGGAACCGTACGCGACCATGGCACGACGGCAATCGAGGAAGCGGCGGAATACCTCGACTGCGATATCACCGCGGTCATCAAACCGGATGCCAAGCTTTGCAGCGAACTCTTGGAAGGGCTTGGACTGCGCAAACCCAATCGTACGAACGCGAAAGCCATCGCAACGTTGGCGGATCTCATTCAGGAAGCGTTGGAAGAAAAGAGCATCAGTCATGGAACTCGGGCCACTTAGCGACATCGCATCCGAGCCGGGCGTCACCGACATCGCGGTAACCTGCGACGGAACGGTGTGGGTGGATCGCGGCCAAGGTATGCGTCCGCATACGTTGCGCGTGCCATTCAGCGGTCCCCAAGCCATCCGCGATTTCGCCGTGCGGCTGTGCTCGCAGCTTGGCAGAAGGCTCGACGACGCCTGCCCGATAGCCGACGCCTCCACCGTGGAAGGCGTGCGCGTACACGCGGTTATCGCACCGCTCGTTCCTCAAGGCGCCGCCATCAGCATACGATTGCCGGACGTTGTTGCGCCCAGTCTGGAATCTTTGGCGGAAAACGGCATGTTTCCAAGCGGATGGATGCCCTTGCTGGAAGGATTCGTGGAACGAAGGGCCAGCGTGCTCGTGACCGGCGGAACCGGAGCAGGCAAAACCACGCTGCTCAAAGCAATGCTTATGCGATGCGCGCCGGGGGAGCGCGTCATCACCGTGGAGGAGGTGCGCGAACTTGGCATGCTCAACCATGCCAACCACGTGTCGCTGGTGACGCGCGACGCCAACATGGAAGGCAAAGGCGCCATAGGGCTGTCGCAGCTGATATGCGCGACGTTGCGTATGCGGCCGGACCGCATTGTGGTGGGCGAATGCAGGGGCGGCGAAATCGTGGATCTGCTGCGCGCGCTGAATTCCGGGCATCGCGGAGGCATGACCACCTTGCATGCCAATCAGGTGACGGCGGTTCCCTCACGCTTGGTGGCCTTGGGATTGCTTTCCGGGCTGAATCCGCAAGCCACCGCGGCGCTCGCGCAAGACGCGTTCGACGTAGTGCTGCATGTGGGCCGAGTGGGAGGCAGGCGGCGCATCACGCAAATAGGACGGCTTGAATTCGCAGAGGGGAAACTGCGGGGAAACCTATTGGCCGGGTGGAACGGCAACCAAATGCGGGCTTCGCAACAGTGGCCTGATTTCGTGCGCGTATGGAGTCGTTGAATCGAGGTGGGCAGATGGAAAGCCTCAGCATTATTTGCGCGGTACTGTGCGGACTGGCCGTATGGCTGTGGCCTCGCCGAAACGTATGCGATGTGGGCGAACGGGCGGGAAACGTAGTGGGGCGCGCAGGCGAAAGCCTTGATGAAAAACCTGATGAAGGATTCGGTGGGCGGTCTGACGGAATCGAAGAGGCGAACATGCCGGCGAAACCGTTGCCCGCCATCGGATGTGTGGCGTGCGTGGCTTCCCTCCGCGCATCCGTGCGCAGCGGAGCCACATTGGTGCAGGCGTTCGAAGAATTGGGTGGAACGCCGTTCGCCACACCCGAACTTACCAGGCTTCGCATAACCATGGTGATCCGCAGCCGATGTCCGCCCAAAGAGCAATGCGGCCAAGTCGAACGGTTGAGCGGCGAATTGTATGCGTCCTGCCGGTTAAGTCTGACGCTCGGATGCGAAACCGGCCGATGCCTGCAAGCGGTGGCTGAATCGTTGAAACGGCAACGATTATTGGATGATCTGCGTGCCAACGCGTTCGCCATGCCCAAAGCGACGGTGAAACTTCTGATGGCGCTGCCGCTGCTCACCGTGCTCTTGGGAGAAGGTATGGGTGCGCACTCATTGGCCTTCCTTGTTTCAGGGGTCAAAGGCTTGGCATGCCTCGGATTTGCCCTCTGTTGCTACACGTTCGGACTTATCTGGATACGTGCGCTGATGCGGCAGGATGATATGAAAGGAGCCATGTGATGACTGGCTTATGGATGCTGACGGCGGCGGTGTGCGCGGCCGAAGCGATGTGGCTGAAGCAGTGGAGGCCGGTCCGTGTGCCAGCCGACCTTGCGCCCGCCGGACGAGTGCGGGAACTTCCGCTGCCGCTGGTATTGGAGATGCTCAGCGTCGCCATACGGCAGGGATCCTCCATTCCACGCGCGCTGATTGCCGTGGGCGATATCGCTGCGGGAGAATTCGGCGCGGGACTACGGTCGGCCGGAGAACAGTTGAACAAAGGTGTTTCCTGGGATGATGCGTGGCCAGATGATGGCGATCTTGCGGTGGTGCGCGATGCGTTCGCCTCGTCATGGCACAGTGGCGCCTCGCCGGTGGAACGTTTGGAAACAGCGGTCGAACAATTGGATTGGGATGAGCGCTCGCAGATCGAACAGGCTGCAGCGAAATTGTCGGTTCGTTTGTTGCTACCGACCGGATTGTGCTTTCTTCCCGCATTTGTTGCGGTGGGGATTATTCCGGCCGTTATGTCGTTTGTGGGATGACGGCAGGAAAGCAACGTGGGAAATATGGCTCGGGAAATGTGGGAAACGGACAATCCTCGAAGAACGATGTTTTGTGGATAAATGTGGATGACACGCCGTGGTTGTGGATAACCCACGTCCTCCGACCACAACCCTGAAAAAACGTTCCGACGGGCACGATGATGCGCAACACTGGGTGCACTCGGCCATCTGGCCGAGGTTGTTCGAACGAAAGGAACGCCATGAACAACGAAACGCCAATCAACGTCGATGGCTCGCCAGACCTGATGGGCAAGGCAGGACAGCTGCTGCATGCCATGCGTGAACGGGCCGGCAAAGCGGTATGCCTGCTGGACGCGCGTATGCGCACGCTGACCGTCGAACCGGAGGAAGGCGCTGCCACTGCCGAATATGCGGTGGTTTTGGTTGCCGCCACCGGATTCGCAGCCGTTTTGGTGGGCATTATGAAATCCGATGCCATCAAAACGCTGCTGACCAACATCATCAAGAAAGCGCTGAGCGTCGGGTGATTCATGCTGAGGCAATGGTGGAAACGCCATACCGATGATGCCGATGAGGGAGCGGCCACCGCGGAATTCGCGGTGGTGCTCCCCTGCGTGGCGGCGGTGGCGATTTTGGTGTTGTGCTTGGGGCGTGCGTCTGTGGTGTCCATGAATTGCCAGGATGCGGCGGCGGCCGGTGCCAGGGCTTTCGCGGTTGATGATACGGGCGGCGAATCGAAGGCGAGGACCGCGGTCATGGCGGCTGCGGGAGGTTCGGCGACGGTACGGTTCGAGCGTGGGGCGGACTTCGTCACCGTCACGGTGCAATGCCCTGTGGTGCCGGATCCGACCGGTGTGCTGCCCACTCGAGTTACCGGCAAGGCGACCCGCTACTTCTAGCGTTGCTCCGAAGCGTGCTGGTCTCTGCGCAGTGAGATGCGGGATTGTTGGTTGTGGCCTGTGCATGGAGGTCTGTGAGGTTTGGAGCTTGCGACATACGACGTGTGAAACATGTTGTGAAACGCTATTGGCAATCATTTGATGGATGCGGGTCGGAAAGGAATGGATAATGTGAAACGCCTTGTGAAACATTGGTTTGCTTGGATTCGCGGGTCCGATGAGGGTTCGGGGACCATATCCGGTGTGGCTTTGATCGCAGTGGCCGCCATCATGCTGGGCGCGGCCGCGTCGGCGGGCAATCTGCTGCTGTGCTTGCATCGCGCGCAGAATGCGGCCGACCTGGCGTCGGTAGCGGCGGCCAATGCGTTGTATTCGGGATCGTCCGATCCTTGTTCCGTGGCGGAACGCACTATATCCGGCAATAATGCGACGATCGGATCCTGCACGATAGAAGGCGAGGATGTGCTGGTCGAAGCGCAGGTCGGCACGCAAATGCCATTCGTATCGCATGTCGGCAAACAGTCACGGGCGGGGCCGATTGTCTGCGAATAAGCGTGGTGCGGAACGGTACATTGTGCGGGAAATCGCGCTTCGTAAAAAGGGATCTTTCTACGTAAAGGAACATTCGTTCCACAAACACGGCCATTTGTATGGAAAGCCGTTCGCATGTGGCGTGTGGAGCGAATCGCGGTTATCGTACTGAAGTATGAGCGAAACGTCATGTGTGAATGCGACCGTTGCCGTTGTCGGCAATCCGACGTCAAACAAAGGCAAGGGTGCCGAGGTCGGCAAGCAGGTGGTTGAGCTGCTGCAAGAGGCCGGGCGCAAGCATGGCTTCAACGTGATCGACGTGACCGGCGAGAGCTTCGACGATTCCTTGGCGAATGCCAGGAATCGCAGGAACGAATACGACTACTTGGTGGCGGTCGGCGGCGACGGCATGATTGCGCTTGGAGCCAATGCCGTGGGCTGTTCCGGTAAACCGTTGGGTATTGTGGCGACGGGTTCCGGCAATGATTTCGCCCGCGGTCTTGAGCTGCCGGTCAATCGCGTGGAAACCGCTGTCGACGGCATCGTCGGCGCGATTGTGCGCGGCACGCATATTGACGTTGATATGGGTTTGGCCACGTCGTTGCAGGGCGGGTATGCCGTCGATTCCAGTACCGGCGATGATCTGGTCGGCGATTCGGACGTGCCATTGCGTCCGGCGGTCAACCGCTTCTACGCGGGCATGCTGTCGTGTGGTTTGGATGCGAGTATCAACGACCGTGCCAACCATTCCCGCTTGCCCAACGGTTCGGTGCGCTATTTCGTGGCAGCGATTGTGGAATTGACGCATATGAAGCGGTACGGATACCACATCAAAGCCACGTTGGCCGACGGAACGGTGGAAGAAAGAGACATTATTTCACCGTTGCTTACGGTGGCCAATTCACGGCATATTGGCGGAGGTATTGAGATCTCGCCGTATTCGCGGTTCTCTGATGGTTTGCTTGACTTGGTGTGGCTCGACCATGTGCCCAATGTCGCCGAATGCGCGGATGCGGTGGCGCGCGCCTACAGCGGCAAGATCCTTGGATGCAAGGTGTTTGGCTGGAAGCGTGTGCGCGATATCGAAATCACCCGCGCGCAAGAGGGTGATGAGCCGCCGGTCTTGATGGCGGACGGTGAATATGTTGGTCGCCTGCCTGTCAAGGTCGTAGTTCAAGACCGTGCGTTGCGTGTGCTGGTGCCGCCGGCCGTGGCGGAAAGCCAAGCTGCCAACACCGAAGAGAAAGTGCTGGAAGCCATCAAGCGTGATCACCGTGATCCTGTCACCGGCAAAACCGACACCTACTACGCGAAGCGCTCGCGGTAGTGCGTGCACATGCCGGTCAACCCGCAACATTGCATATCGAAGATGGCACGTATGCAACTGATTGCGTGATCGGCAATCGTAAGCAATCGCAAATAATTTCGCGATAATAACGAAAAATCCAGTACCCGCAAGATCTTTATCTTACGAATACCGGATTTTCTGTAACTAGCGAACGCCGTAACTATCGAATGCGGATTGCGATCAGGCGGCGGCTTCCTGGCGGGCGAGAGCCTGCTCGTAGTCGCGGGTGCCCTTGAAGACTTCCTGCAGCCACGGGTTGACGTGCTGCTTCTTCGCGCGGTACATGATGTAGCCGAGTGCGAGCACGTTGGCCACGAGCGCGATGATCGACACGGTCAGGTTCACGTTCGGATTGTTCACCGACTGCACGGCGAACTTGGACTCATCCTGGAACATGGGGAACACCTGCGCGAACATGCACCAGATGGCGAGCGTGTTGGCGCGGTTCTGAATCCAGCCGCCCTTGTTCCAGAAGAAGTTCGCCACGGTCGGGGCGAGCAGCAGCGCGAGGCCGCAATACCAGGAGTGAGTCGGCAGGCAGTTGTAGGTGTAGCAGAAGTTCCAAATATCGTATGCGACGATGAATACCCAAGTCATGTCAGGCCACAGCATGTCCTGCTTCTTCTTTGACACGTAAATGCCGAACCAGCCGGTCATGCAGGCGATGTTGATCAGGCCGGCAACGCCGTTGAACACATTGTGCCAGCCGCCATACAGCGTCACGCCTTCGGTGGAAACCCATGTGGTGCCCCAAGCGCGAATGGCCGATTCGAAGTCGGAGGCCACGGCGATAAGAATGTTGATGGCCACGATCACGAACGGGAAGCACTTGAACCATTCGGATTTGCCGATCTTGCCCCACTTGTATTTGAGTGCCATGAAGCCGATGCAGCCTGCGGTGGCCGCATATAGCTTGGCATAGTGGAACCAGCTGGTCATATGCACGTAGGTCGGATTGCTGAGCGCCCATTCGGCACCCATCGCGGCGGCCACGTAAATGGTGATGAAGTAGATGGTCAGAATGGCCGGCACGATCAGGAACGCGATCACGCCACCGGTCTTGGTGCGACGGGCCAGCTCATTGGCGCCGATCAGGCAGCAGAACACGAGGATCCATCCGATCCACTGGTATATGGCGGTGTCGCCATAAACTTGGAACAACATCGCTCTTCCTTTCTCTCAACACGTATGCGCGCGGGGTGAGCTGCGTTTACATGTATTCGTTCAGGTGCAGCGTCTGTGCCGCGACCTGTCTGATGACGGTGTCTTCAATGTCGGGATGCAGTCTGATCAGCGAAATCAGGCCAACGATGAGCGTATAGAACGTCTCATGCTCGTTGGTGATGGGCATGCCATGCAATTTCTCGAAATCTCGCACTGTCGAATTGCAGATGTATTCCGCAATGCGATCGGCCACGCGGTCGATGAATTTGATGTACAGTCCCGCGTTGCCGTCTTCGATCATGCGTTGGCTGAACGGGCCCTCATCGGCGATGAGGGAACGGGTCAGTCGCACCACGTCATCGAGCGCTTTCGAGATGTTGCCGACTTCTCGATTGGCGTTCCACTCCTCCAATTGTGAGATGACTTCGTCGATGACGTCGTTGAGCACGGCGTCCGCAACTTGGTCTTTGTCTTGGAAATAGTGGTAGAAGAGAGATCTGGTCATGCCTACGCGACCTGCGATATCGCTGATCGTGATTTTCGAAAAACCCTTTTCCAGGCAGATTGCGCGGGCTGCATGCACGATTTGCGCGCGGCGTGCGTCTCCGACTGTTGTTGCGGAAGCGTTGTGCTGTCCGTCCATGGCTTTCTCTCCTTCGCTCGAGTGGCGTCTCTCACCTATGCGACACGTTGACACTCTGTCAATTTCTTGACTGCCCTCAGTCTAAACCGTAAATTGACACAATGTCAATTTCGTAGTGTCGCTGTCGTCACTCCCAGCTTAAACGTTGCCGCGGCGCTTGTCTTTGGGGACACGCGCTTCACCGTTACGGGCAGGCTGTGCGGCCGGTCTTTGAGAAAAAACGTGTCGTAATTAATCGGTAGCCTAGTGACACCACAGCGGAAGGAATTGCGATGGCACTGGCACTCTATAGAAGGTATCGTCCCGACACGTTCGACGGCGTGATCGGGCAGGATCAGGTCACGATTCCGCTGATGCGAGCGCTTGATGAGAACAAGCTCACGCACGCCTACCTGTTTTCCGGTCCGCGCGGCTGCGGCAAAACCAGTTCCGCACGCATTCTCGCGCGTTGCGTCAACTGCGCGAAAGGCCCGACCTCGCACCCGTGCGGCGAATGCGAAAGCTGCAAGGACCTCGCCACAGGCGGCCCCGGTTCCATCGACGTGGTGGAAATCGACGCCGCTTCGCACAACGGTGTGGACGATGCCCGCGAACTGCGCGAACGTGCCGGATTCGCCCCGCCCGCGACCGCTACAAGATTTTCATTCTCGACGAAGCCCACATGGTCACGCCGCAAGGCTTCAACGCGCTGCTGAAAATCGTGGAGGAGCCGCCGGAGCATGTGATGTTCATCTTCGCCACCACCGAGCCAGACAAGGTGATCGGCACCATCCGTTCGCGCACCCACCATTACCCGTTCCGCCTAGTGCCGCAGGAGGTTATGGGCCCGTACCTCGAGCAGATCTGCGAAGACGAGCATATCGAAGCCGAGCCGGGCGTGCTGCGCCTTGCCATGCGTGCCGGCGGCGGCTCCGTGCGAGACACCCTTTCCGTGCTTGACCAGCTCATGGTCGGTGCGGTTGACGGCAGCATCGCATACGATTCCGCGGTTGCGTTGCTCGGTTTCACGCCTGACGCCCTGATCGGCGAGGCCGTCGACGCCGTTGCCGACAAAAATGGCGAAGCACTGTATGGCGTGATTCAGAAGGTTGTGGTCGGTGGTTTCGATCCCCGTCGATTTGTTGAGGATTTGCTTGCCCGCGTACGCGATCTGCTGGTGCTCACGTTGGGTGGAGAGCGTGCGGAAAGCGTGCTTTCCGACGATGCGGCCGCCGAGAACATGGATGATTTGCGTCGTCAGGCTTCCGCTTTGGGATTGTCGGCGCTGACGCAGATGGCTGACACGATCAATGCGACGCTTGCCAATATGACTGGCGCGATTTCGCCGCGCATGCGATTGGAATTGCTTGCCGCGCGCTTGCTGGCCGGGCGTGAGGAAGGGATGGCTGCCGTTGCGTCATCTTCCGGCATGCCCGATTTTGCTGGCGATTCCGGGGCCTCCGCCGCTGCAGAATCGCTGCGTGGATCCATGGCTGGCTCGCGCCGCGGTACGACGAGACGTGCAGACGGTGTTCGGCCACAGGATTCCGCGTCGGCAATTGATGCTCCTTCCGCGCCTGTGAAACCGGCTGTGCAGCCGTCCGTGGCGCCGACGAATCCTGCCGATGCCGTCGCATCCGGCGTGGCTTCCGTGCTTGCTGACGTGCAACAGGCGATGAATGCGACGACTTCCGTCGTTTCCGCTGCGCCTGCCGCAACTTCCGTACCAGCTCCCATTCATGACGATCGCACCCCCGACCAGAAGTGGGATGCGCTGGTCGCAGCCCTTCCGGAAGACGTGCAACGTTACGTAAGCCGTGAAAAAGTGCCTCGCGTGCTACTGAGCGGCGACCGTCTGTGGATCAAATTCGACAAGGCGCTCAGCAAATACGCGTTTGCCAAAGCGGTGGCAAAGGAATCGGTGGACGGCAATACCGAAGTGGTGAAAATCGTCCGCGCCGAAGTGCATAAGGCGTTCGGACCGAGCGTCACGCTCGCGCCTGCCAAAAAGCTGGCGGACGGGTCCGAATCGGTGCCGTGGAGCAAACTCAGCCCGGAAGAGCAGAGCAAGATTAATGCGCAACTCGTGCAGGAACAGCTTAAAGCGGCCACGCTGCTGACGGCCAATCTTGGTACTGCTGCAGGTCTCGAATCCTCCGGCAAGGAGCCGGCCGGCACAAGCGCGAAGAGCGCCGAAGACGGTGGCAATGCCGGAGATTCCGGCGATGAGGAGGGCCATCGAGCTGCTGCCGGTGGAGCCGAGGAAGTCGATCCATGGGCGGTCCCGACGCAGGAAGTCCATCATCCGGAACGGCCTGTTCCGGATGATGACCCTTGGGTTGCATCTGCACAGCCGATGCAACCGCAATCGGTGGTCGCAAGCGGCGTCAACGATGTGAAAGCGCCGGAACAACATGCGAAACATGTGGCCGTTCCCGATGTCAGCGATAACGTTGATCCTTGGGCGGCACCGATGCCTGTACCGCAGCAAGCGCCGGTGGACGACGATCCTTGGGGTAACCCCATGCCGATTCAGGCAGGACCGGTGGATCCCATGCCTGCTCCAACGGAACCTGAGGTGGCTCCGAAGCACGCCAATCACCAGCATCGCGCACCGCGGCAGGACGCGGCACCGCAGCAAGGCCAGCCGAATGCCGATCCGTGGAGCCAGCAGTTCTCCGCGCCGGCGCAGCCAATGCCGCAGGTCGCCGCGGAAGATGACGAATATTCCATGAGCGACGAGTCGATCGGGGTGTCAACCGCGTTAAGCGTGGACGATCTGACCCGACTGTTCGAGGTGAAAAAAGTCGAGGATTTCGGGCCGGACGATGCAAAAAACCCGCGCAACATGCAGCAGAAGAAGAATCTCGACGACTGATGGCGGTGCAGTCGCAAGCAAAAATGCGAAACCGAGCAAAATCGACGAATCAACGCAATCGTAAGTACTGCATAATCGCGAATCTTACGGAAACCAAGGAAAGGTGAACCATGGCACTGGCCTATGACGGCGCCATCCAACGACTGATCGACGCGTTCGCGCACCTGCCCGGCATCGGGCCGAAAGGCGCGCAACGCATCGCCTTCTACCTGCTCAACGCATCCGACGAGGAAGCGCAGACCCTGGTCGACGCCATCACCGAAGTCAAGGAAAAAATACGATTCTGCGACATTTGCGGCAACGTGTGCGAAGCCAGCCCATGCCCGGTCTGCGCCGATCCGCGCCGCGATCATAGCGTGATCTGCGTGGTCGAAGAACCGAAAGACGTGATGAGCATCGAACGCACACGCGAATATCGGGGCCTATACCATGTGCTCGGCGGCGTCATCAATCCGATGGCCAACGTGCAGCCCAGCGACCTCAACATCGCCAAACTCATCGAACGGCTCAAAGACAGCGAAGTCACCGAGGTGATCCTCGCGCTCAATCCGAACGTGGAAGGAGAGGCGACCACCAGCTTCCTGTCGCAGCTACTTTCGCAAACCGACATTAAAGTCACGCGATTGGCGAGCGGCCTGCCGGTCGGTGGCGACCTCGAATATGCCGACGAAATCACGCTCGGGCGTGCGCTGGCCGGGCGTCGTGCGGTCGTCTGACATTACCTTCGTCGCATTCGCCGCATCCGTTACATTGCCGGCATATGCTGACGATTGCGCAAACGTTGCGCGGGCGATCATGGAAGACCCCTGCGGAACGTATGTACGAAAAAACGCGCGGAGGATTTGCGAGGATCCCATATATTGTTCCGCATGTTGGGCGTGCAGGGGCTTGACAAATCGGATTTTTCCTATAATTGACCAGCCTGCTTAGTATGTTGGCGGGCAACACATTGAAGAAGATTGGATAAGTTGTGGCTCTCATCGTGCAGAAATTTGGCGGCTCTTCCGTGGCCGACCCAGAATCGATCAAGCGCGTGGCCCGACGCATCATCGAAACGAAGAACGCCGGCAATGACGTGGCCGTGGTGGTCTCCGCAATGGGAGACACCACCGACGACCTGATCGATCAGGCGCTCAGCATCGACTCTAACCCGCCGGCGCGCGAGATGGACATGCTGATGACCGCAGGCGAGCGTATTTCGATGAGTTTGCTCGCAATGGCAATTCATGCGGCCGGCTCTCACGCCTACTCCTTCACCGGCTCTCAGGCTGGTTTCATGACCGACGCCCAGTTCGGTACCGCGCATATCAAGGCCGTGAAGCCTGACCGCGTGCGTCGTGCGCTCGACAAGGGCTCCGTGGCCATTGTGGCCGGCTTCCAAGGCGTGAACGAGGGCGGCGACGCCACCACGCTCGGCCGAGGCGGCTCCGATACCTCCGCAGTGGCTTTGGCAGTGGCGCTGGACGCCGACGTATGCGAGATCTACACCGACGTCGATGGCGTGTTCACCGCCGATCCGCGCATTGTGCCGACTGCACGCCGTATCCCCGTCATCGACTACGAGTCGATGCTGGAAATGTCTTCTTGCGGCTCCAAGGTGCTTGCCCTGCGTTGCGTGGAATACGCGCAGCGATTCAACATGCCGTTGCATGTGCGAAGCTCCTTCTCCCACCGTCGCGGCACGCTGATCGTGCCGGAAGATGTCGATCCGCGCACATTGCCGAACATCTGAGATATCTGAGATTCGCATTCGGCAATCGCGAGACATCGCAGGCAATCGCAAGAAAACGCAAAATAAGCTAAGACTTTACGAACAAAGGTAAGAACATGAGCGAAAACAACAACCAGTCCTTGGGAGATCTGTTCCCCGATCTGGGGCCGGAAGTCCCGATCATTTCCGGCGTCGCACACGACAACACCGAATCGCTGGCCACCGTGCGCCGCGTGCCGAACGAGCCGGGCATGGCCGCCAAGGTGTTCACGCTGCTGGCCGAGGCCGGCGTGAACGTCGATATGATCGTGCAGGCTTCCGCTTCCACCGGCACCGCCGATATTTCCTTCACCGTGCCGGGTTCCGCCGCTGCCAAGGTGCGGGATGTGTTGCAGGAGAAGCAGGACGAGCTGGGCTACCAGTCCTTCGACATCGACGCCAACGTGGGCAAGGTGGCCGTGGTGGGCGTGGGTATGAAGACCCACTCCGGCTTGGCTGCCAAGTTCTTCAACGCGCTGAGCGACGAGGGCGTGAATGTGCTGATGATCTCCACGTCCGAAATCCGCATCGCCGCGCTGGTCCCGCTCGAGCAGCTGCAGGACGCCGTCCGCGCGCTGCACACTGCCTACGGCTTGGATGCCGAGCAGGTGGAAGCCGTGGTGTATGGCGGTACTGGTCGCTGACGCAATACCGCGCAATAACAATCGAAAAAAGACTTGACTGGATTGCTTGAGGCGTCTCAGCCAAGTCTTTTTTATTCCCATATCTGTTTTACAGATATTTTTTGCAGATAATCTGCAAATGAAAAAGCGGAGGATTGCTGAATAATCAACAATCCTCCGCAATATTATGTTCTGCAGAAATCAGATATCACCATGTGCAATCATGCATGATCATGCGTAACTGCAGAACATATGCAGATCGTTATCACTTCTTGGTGATGTAGCCGAGTGCCTTCAGCATTTCGGCGCTTTCCAAAGCGCCGCCGGCAGCGCCGCGCAAAGTATTGTGAGCGAGCCCCACGAACTTCCAATCGAAAATGGAATCCTCGCGCAGACGGCCGATGGAAACACCCATGCCACCCTCGTAGTCCACGTCCTTCTTGACCTGCGGGCGATCGTCGTCGGTCAGGTACTGGATGAACTGCTTCGGCGCATGCGGCAATCCAAGCTCGGAAGCCTTGCTCGTGTAGTTGACCAGGCGATCGACGAGCTCTTCCTTGGTCGGGTTCTTGCCGAAGTTGATGAACACGGTGGCGGTGTGGCCGTTGAGCACAGGCACGCGAATACACTGCGAGGTGATCTTCAGCGGGCCGTCGAACGGCACGATCTCGCCCTTTTCCTCATCGACGCGGCCGAACACCTTCAGCGGTTCCTTCTCGGACTTCTCCTCTTCGCCGGAGATGAACGGAATGATGTTGCCCACCATTTCCGGCCAGTCGTTGAACGTCTTGCCCGCGCCGGAGATGGCCTGATAGGTGCTCACGATAACCTCGCGCGGCTCGAATTCCTTCCAAGCGGCGAGCGCCGGGGTGTAGGCCTGGATGGAGCAGTTCGGCTTGACGGCGATGAAGCCGTGCGTGGTGCCGAGGCGCTTGCGCTGGTGTTCAATCACCTCATAATGCTCCGGGTTGATCTCCGGCACGACCATCGGCACGTCCGGAGTCCAACGGTGGGCGCTGTTGTTCGACACGACCGGCGTTTCGGTCTTCGCGTATTCCTCTTCGATGGTGCGAATCTCAGCCTTCGGCATGTTCACTGCGGAGAACACGAAATCGACGTTTTTGACCACGTCTTCCACGTCGGCCACGTTCTTGACGACCATGTTCTTCACGAATTCCGGCATCGGCGTTTCCATCTTCCAGCGACCGCCGATGGCCTCTTCGTAGGTCTTGCCGGCGCTGTGCGCGGATGCGGCAAGGGTGACCAATTCGAACCACGGATGGTTTTCGAGCAGCGTGACGAAGCGCTGTCCGACCATGCCCGTAGCTCCGAGAATGCCGACCTTAATCTTTTCGGACATAACAACCTCTCGCTTATGCTGGAACGGTTTCGTATGATTTCACGCTTGAGGTCGACCAGCCGGCCCCAAACGACTTCGTGGGCGGCCACATGCGTTGTTCAATCTTACGAAAACCGCGGAACAAGCAGGTTCCCCTATCCGTATGCTGGTCTGCCCGTATGCTGACTCGCACGACCCATGTGTGCGCGTTGTCGGTTCCTTTGTGTTGGAATGTCTGTCTTTTCAGCTGTGCTTTTATGCAAATCCACGAATAGGATTTATGTAAATCCACGAATAGGATTTATGTAAATCCACGAATAGAGGCATCGCTCCTTCCGACTTCTTTCCAAGCTATATCTCAACTTATGTTGACAGAGATGTGCGGGAGGAATTGGGGGTACGTAAGATCGCTGAGTTTAATGTTTTTTTGGAATTGGCGGCACTTCGCGTGGGGGAGGTGCTTAATACGGAAAGCCTCGCAAATGATTGCGGTATCTCTGTGGACACGGCAAAAAGTTGGCTGTCGATTCTCGGATCAAGTTTCATCGCTTTTCGTCTTCGACCATATTTCAAAAATTACGGAAAGCGGATTACTAAAGCGTCAAAGCTTTATTTTTACGATACTGGACTTGCGGCGCATTTGCTTGGCATTGAATCTACTGAACAGTTAATCTTAAGCAATCATAGGGGAAACTTATTTGAAAATTTGGTGGTAACGGAAATCATCAAACGTTATGAAGCGTTGGAGAAACGTCCGAGGCTGTATCACTGGCGAGATAGCAATCGCAAGGAAATCGATCTCATCATAGAAAAAGGCGGGAAGCCATACTATTTGATAGAGATTAAATCATCTGCGACGTTCCGTCCAGAGGCGTTTTCCACGATTGATAGTATTGCGCCGGAAATGGGTGTGCCCTGTGAGCGACGTTTTGTGGTGTATGGCGGATCCGACAGTTTTGGGAATAGGCACGGTCGCGTAATAGGATTTCGGAATCTTGGAGAGCTGGTCGAATAACGGGTCGTGCAATTTCGTAATGCATGACTTGAAAACGGCGGAATCTTCAAGGAAAGATGGCATGCTGCAGATATTGGCGTGATATCAACTTGCTGTTGTTCTGCGAAGCGCCGTCACCAAATGATTCAATTACGATTCCGCAGGGTGATTAGCCTACGCGGCAGATCGTCTGCACAACTTGCGTTTTGCGGTCTTTTCGCGAGTTGTGCAGACGGGAAATACGGGTTGTGCAGCCGTAGAATTCAAAATCAAATCGGGGATCATAACCATCTCACTTTTATGGCAATTGTTAAGATCGATATCGTCATCAAGTTTTCTGGATGGATTTCTCTGCGCATTCAATTGACTGCGGATGCATTGGTGTTTTGGTTGACATCTTGCGCGTGTCGTTATTGTCTTTTTATATTTTCATGAGCGATCGGATTGTCGTTCGTATAATTATGAAAAATACGTATGATAACGGTTTCAAATAAGAAAACCACTGAAATTACTTATATTTACAGTTATTGAGAAAAACGATTTCGTCGTATTATGAAGGTACATGATTCATTGAACGTGGATGTTTTGAATCATGTAGTTCAAAGGAGAATAGATATGAGTCACCGAAATAAAGCGTTAGTTGCTATTGTGGCCGGTACTGCGCTACTAATTAGTAGCGGCGCGGCAATAGGGCAGGCGGCGATAGCGGATGAGCGTAGTGGCAAAGCGATGCAAACATTGAACGTCGACTTTGCTACGGAGACTGGAAATTTTCGAGGCGGAGCTTCGGGAACGTTGTATGGATTGGGCGATGATGGTTCTCCTGCGGATGCCATTCTTGATGGAGCTCAGGTGGAGAATTCATCGCAGAAGCCTCCGAGTGGTACTCAGCATCCTAGTGGTGATGCTCTTGCGTTGGAGAACCAATTCTTTTCGAATGGAGGCAATGAACTTGCTGTTTATATGCAGGATTATTATCCCGATTGGAGCTATAACAGTGGCAATCGTCCATCCGATAGTCGGACTTACGTACTCGATGTCCCTGTAGACGACCCATCGTATGGCACTTACACTAACGGGGGAGATGGAGTATGGGACTACGAACAGGTTACGGAAATTGTAATCAATAAGGTCCTCGCTAACACTGAGCATCCTGACCAATACACCTTTATTCCTTTCAATGAGCCTGACGGCGGGAATTGGTATGCGTCAGGCGACAACGCCAGTGCCAAGATTTTCAGGACTTTTCTTTCGGATTGGGACTCCGAATATAAGCTTATTCAGAAGATCTGGCAACAGTACAAGAATGGTGAAAAGCCTAGTAAGGTCAAGCCAACTGCTGATCATGCGCGTGTGGCAGGTCCGGGTGATTGTGTGTACCGGCAGAATAGGAGCAGTGCCTTCTTATCTCATGCTAAGAGCCAAAATACTCTTCCTGATGTTTTTGTGTGGCATGAACTCGGTAAGGAAAGTCTTTCTTCCTTCCGCAGTCATTATGAAAGCTATAGGAAACTGGAAAAGAAGTATGGAATTAATCCTATTGACGTGAACATCACGGAATACGGCGAGCTGCGTGATATGAGCGTTCCGGGGCAGCTGATTCAATGGCAGTCCATGTTTGAAGATGAGAAGGTGCAGGCTGAGACGGCATATTGGAATTATGCAGGCAACCTGTCCGACAACATGGCTCGAGCCAATTCCGCTAACGCAGGGTGGTGGCAGTTCAAATGGTATGGTGATTTGCGTGGGGCTCAGACAGTAAAAGTGTCTTCTGATTACATGAATAAGGCCGACAGCCTTCAGGGAATTGCCGCTATTGACCGCACTAATAAGAAAGCGACGGTGCTGTATGGAGGGGCTAACGATGCTAATGCCGATCAAGTTAAGAACGACGGTTCCAACATTCCGGTAACTGTACATTTGACGGGATTGGATCAGAATCTGTTCGGCAGCACAGTTGATGTCGAAGTTAGAGAGAATGCCTTTACTGGCCCAGATGGTGTTGCAGCTACTCCTAGAGTGGTCAATGCGCTATCCGATGTAGATATTTCTTCCGGCACTTTAGATGTGACCACAACAAGTGTTGATCGATATGCCTCATATCAGCTGATTGTGACTCCTCATCAGGATCGTGTTCTTTCCATTGACAATGCTGCTGCAGGTCGTGCTCTGTTGGTGGAAGAGGTAGAAAATACCGTACTATCAGGAGGCGCCCAGACTTACATTAAGACTCCGTGGGGAGATGGCTGGAACTATTTTATGACATCGGGCAATGGTGATGTTGGAAGTTTCAAGACGGGCTCGATTGCTTCTTGGACGGTGGATGTTCCGGCGGATGGGATATATCGTTTCCAGGTGATCAGTGGTAATACTGGATTTCCGGGGGATAATGACGTGTCTGTTGATGGACAGTCTGCTGGGACTATACACTTTGGCGCTGAACTGGCGATGAAGTCGGCGGCAAAATGGTTGTATCGAGGAAGCGGTGAGGTGCTACTGCGACTCAAGCAAGGGCAGCATCAAATCCAACTTCATGGATCATCGATGGACAACACACTGGATAAGTTCTTGCTTTATCAAGTATCGGCTTCCGATAATTCCTTGGATCGAATCGAATATCCTGCGGATCAATTCCGTCTGGAAAGTGGTGCTCTGCTGACCTATGACCAAGATGGAGCCAGAGGATTCGCCTCGTTGAATGGAGGCGAAGCGAAGCTTTTCGCCCATGCTTGGGAAAGTGGGTATCACTCAGTGAAAGTTGTCTACACTGCATCTCGGGGTGATTCCATGGTGCTTTCGGTGAATGGTACATCGGTCACCACAATTACTGCTGAATCTGACGGTTTGCAGTCTTCCATGGTGAACGTTGCCCTATCTGAAGGAATTAATAAGCTGGAATTATCAGGTGATGCTGTTTCGATTCGTGATATCACCACATGCCGTGATGCTGCGGATGATAGCAATGCCATCACATTGGAAGCCGAGTCGTTGCAGCTTGCAGGAGGTGCGCAAACTCGGGAGAACAGTGCATCTAATGCTTCTGGATATTCGTATGTGACCGGTCTCGGCAAGCAATTCGTCACTGAAGAGAGCGGTGCCTTCGGCATGGGGGATCAAACCCGCGTGGTTACTTTGGATACGAATAATACGCCGAAGATAGCTGACGCTGTGAGGGGAACTGTAACGATTCCAGCGGGAACCATTCCTGCGGGAAAGTTTAATATGGTTGTACGCTTCTCGAACGATGCATTCATTGGTAAGCATGATTACAATCCGCAGATTGTCGATTTGGGATTGCAGGTGCGTGATGGAACTGCCAATGGTGAGGAAGTAGCGCGAGGTGCGTTCCGGTATACCTATTCTGATAGTAACTTCCTAGAGCGGGCGATGACTGTTGAAACCAGTGGCAGTGCTTTGGTTCTGGGGAACTGGGATGAGCCTGGTGTCGGCGCTGGAGCGGTATCGTGGGGCGTTGGTCCTAATCTTGACTATGTGCAGTTTTATCCAGTGATGGTAGGAGATGTGTACCACCAGTCTCTTGCGTAATGCGAGATGATATGGATTGGCCCTCGGGAGTGATTTCCTGAGGGTCAATTTATAATAAAAACGGTATCAGAGTGTCTTAGATACTACTAATGAAGACTATAGGTATTGTAAAAACGTTGGAATAAAGCCATTTTGTGTATATATAAATTGTGTCTGTGAATTCTGGCTATAAGTTGACGTGAAAACGTTATCGCGCTATAGTGAACTTATCGACATAAAAGTTCGTAGTTGGTAAAGAGGCCGTATCTGCTGCGAATTGCGAATCCGATCGCCTGAAGTTCCAGTGGCATAGCTGGGAGGAGTGAGGTGATCTACATTTATGGGAGGTACGTCGTGGTGCAGGACTTTTCTTGGAAAACTGGTGCTGTCACGCTTTACTTTGAGGTTGATGCGGCAGATCACGTTGTGATGAAAAGTGTGCGGTCGGGTGAAGTGAGTCGTGATTTTGCTCGTCCGTTACCGCTGGCTGAGATCATGTTTGCTGGTACTGGACACTGGATTGCTTGCGATCGTTTGATTCACACTACTGTTGGAAAGGAACTCCGGTTCGTTTCATATGAGGAAACAGTGGTGGATAAACTCCACCGGTTGAATGTGAATATGAAAGATGAGGAGTCTTGCGCGTGTGTGCAGATGACATATGAAATTGTGGAGGGAACATCAGTCATTCGCTCATATGTAAGCATCACCAATGAAGGCGTATCCCCGCTTGTTCTCGAATCTGTGACCAGTTTGGTGCTTCCTATGGGATCTGTGCATAGTAACGCATCTTGGACTCACGAGTGGGTGTTGACGGAAGGTCATTTTGATTGGCTGGGTGAAGGACGTTGGCAAGAGCGAAAGCTTGATGACTTTTTCCCAATGCTCCAACAGGAGATGACGGGCCATGATCCCCGTGGTGAGCATGCCGTTGTGTCGACTGGTGCATGGTCTACCGGCAGTATGGCACCATTGGCGTTCCTTGAAAACAAAGATGCCGGAGCTGTATGGGCTTTCCAGGTTGAACATAACGGAGCTTGGCGCTGGGAAGTGGGCAATAATACAGTAGATGGCTACTTTGCAGTATCCGGACCCACTAATATAAACCACGCGTGGACAAAGAAGTTGGATCCGAATGAATGCTTCACCACAGTTCCTGCTTCTTTTGTGCTGGCCTCAACTCAACAGGAAGCGATTGCGAATCTTACGCAATATAGGAGGGCTTGCCGTCGAGTCGATAGTACGACGACGCAGCCGCGCATTATCTTCAACGATTACATGAATACCATCAACGGAGATCCCACCACGGAGAAGCTGTTGCCGCTGATTTCCGGTGCTGCGGAAGTTGGCTGTGAAATTTTTGTCGTAGATTGTGGATGGTATGACGATTCTGGAGACTGGTGGCCAAGTGTTGGTGAATGGCTCCCTTCGAAGACGAGATTTCCTGGTTCCAAAGGCATCGTGGAAGTTATGGATGCCATTAAAGATGCTGGTATGATTCCAGGGCTTTGGCTAGAGCCAGAAGTTATTGGCGTCAAATCGCCGGTCGCTCAAAAGCTTCCAGATTCTGCTTTCTTCCAACGTAATGGGCATCGCGTTGTGGAGCAGGAACGATATATTCTTGATTTGCGCGATGGTAGTGCCCGAAAGCATTTGGATGATGTGATTGACAGGCTTGTCAACGATTATGGCATCGGTTATTTCAAGATGGATTACAATGTTTCTCCTGGCAGCGGAACGGATTACCAGGCCGATTCAGTTGGTGACGGCATGCTTGAACATAACAGGGCCTATCTAGATTGGATCGATGGTATACATAGAAGATATCCCCATGTAATTCTTGAGAATTGTTCTTCTGGAGGGATGCGAGAGGACTATGCACAAACGTCCCGATTCCAGGTGCAGTCCACGTCCGATCAACAGGATTATCGGTTGTATCCAGCTATTGCGGCAACCGCTCCGGTGATGGTGGCGCCAGAACAGGCCGCAAGCTGGGCTTATCCTCAGTCGTCAATGAATGCGGAGCAAACCGCGTTCAATATCAACACAACACTGTTGGGTCGCTTCTTCCTATCGGGATATATCAATCGTATGGATAAGTCGCAGAAAGCAATTCTGCGGCACGGTATTCAGGCATACCGACGTTTCGTTCAGCCAGTTATTGAACAGTCGGTGCCTTTCTGGCCATTGGGAATGCCTATGTGGAATGATTCGGTGATTGCGTTGGGATTGCGCGATGATTCGCAGTCTCTGATCACGGTATGGGGCAGGAACGTCAATGAAGCGCAATCGATAGCGAAGCTACATGTACCGCAGTATCAATATCAGGATATCTGTGTAAAGCCCATTTTCCCGGTGACGGATGAATTCACTCCGTGGAGCATGGAATGGAATTCTGAGCAGGCTGTATTAACGGTGCGTATTCCTCCACATGAATACGTTTCTAGAACTTTTCAACTTACAGGGGAAGGCGGTGAAACAACTTATACACACTGTTGACTGCAGAAGTTGAATAAGAAAACGCGACAAATAAAAACATATAAGGAATTAATAAGAAAGGTGATATCAATGAAGATGTTCACAAAGTCTCGTCTGATGGCGGTGATTGCAACGAGTGCAGCACTTTCCATGGCTCTTGCCGGCTGCTCGAATCCTACTGCTGATAGCAGCAGTGAATCGGACACGGGAGCACAGGATTACTGGCCTACTGCTACACAAAAGCTTGATGGCGTTGAACTCACGATGTGGGTGGCGCAGAATTCTAACAAGATTCCAGTCAAGGTTGTCAGTGATTTCGAGAAGGCTACTGGCGCTACTGTCAAACTGGAAACTATTCCGGATCCGTATGAGCAGAATGTGCAGACTAAAACCACGACGGGGGATACTCCAGATTTGGCTTTCTGGCAGCCAACACAGTCCATGCTTGCGGGCTTCATAGCCCAAGACAAACTGCAGAAGCTGGACAATGCTCCATGGGTAGATAATTACACTGACGGCATCGCCGATGCAGGTGGCGTAGTAGATGGTACGCGATATGCGGCATTAGTTTCCACTCCGCCAGTGATGGGTGTGTTCTATAACAAGAAAGTCTTTGAGAAGGCGGGAATCACAGATATTCCCAAGGGTTGGGATGGATACGTTGAGGCAGCCAAGAAAATCAAGGATGCCGATATCGATGGAGTGGAATCTCCACTGTTTGAAATGGGTGGCTCCCAGTGGGGAACCCAGTACTCAGTGCAGATTCAGCTGGCTGAAGCTGCTCAAGATGGTCTGTGGGATCGTGTGAATTCCGGCAAGGAGAAGTTCACTGATGATACTATCCAGACGGCCATCAGCAACTACAAGTCTCTGTTCGATGAAGGCCTCTACAACAAAAACGCTGGTTCCGCCAAGGATACCGATGAAGCTCAGGCTCTGTGGGATGGTAAGACCGGCATGATTATCTGCGTGAATTCGCTGTTTAATCAAATTGCCGCCCTAGCAAGTAATGACAAGGCAGCGCTGGATGAAACCATCGGATTCTTCCCGCTCTCGTCCGAGGGCAATATTGGTACGGTGATTCCGGAACAGAATAATTCTGTTGTTGCTTTTAAGACTGGTGACTCCAAGAAAGAAGCCGCAGCTCGTCAGTTCATTAACTATTGGATGACCGAAGATTACGCCACTTTCGTCAAAGATCAAGGTATTGTGTCCGTTATCAAGGGTGTGGATACTCCTGACAACGTTCCTCAGGCACTGCTCGACTCCGCTGATTCCATTAAGGATTCTGTCGGTTCCATGCAGTCCTTGGCTGTGGCCAATCCGGATCTGTACATCAACTTGGCCGACATGATCAACGGTACGAAGAGTCCTGAAGACGTTGCCAAGGCAACGCAGGATCAGTTCGCTCAACTGGCCAAAGCTCAAGGTGTTCAGGGCTTCTGAACATAAATAGTGGAACAAGATATCTGATTGACTGGGCGTCGTAAAACAGGTAATAACGGCGCCCAGCCTCCAAACAAAAAGATAAGCGTAGGGGAACAATGTCAACACAATCTGCGGCACGAGTAGTGCCAAACGCAGAAAAAGAAGGAGGAAGCAAGAGCAAGAAAGCGCTAATGCGTCAGAACTATCCGATTCGATACCTTCTGCCTGCCTATATCATGCTCCTCATCTTCTTTTTTGTCCCAACAATCCTTAATCTAATCTATGCCTTTACTAATTGGTCGGCATATTCTAAAACAATTAATTTCGTAGGTTTCAGTAACTTCATAGAGCTTTTTAAATCAGGCAACCTGTTGCGAGACTTGCGCATTACGTTAATCTATGCGTTGCTGGTCGCAATATTCCAAAATACTTTCGGACTATTGTTGGCTGTCTTTCTTGAGGAAGATACGCGAATCAATAGATTTGCTCGTACGATGTTCTTCATTCCGGTCATCATGTCGGCACTCGCTGTAGGCTACATTTGGCAAGCAGTACTTAAGTCTGATGGCGCATTGAACCAGATTCTGTCGTTTATCACTGGACAGAATATTGACATAGCTTGGCTTGGATCTACAACTTGGACAATCGTTGTTGTGGCAGCCATTCACGGCTGGAAGTGGATGGGACTATCGATGCTCATCTTCTTGGCTGGTCTAAAAACCATCGATTCTGATGTGATTGAAGCGGCTGCAATAGATGGTGCTAATAGGCGTCAAACATTCTGGCGTATTAAGTTTCCGCTGTTGGCCCCAGCCTTTACTTTCAACGTGGCGACATCTCTGCTGGGCTCTATGAATGGCTTCGACATCGTCCAAGCGACGACTCAAGGTGGCCCTGGAAGTACCACTGAAATCATCAACCTCTTCATTTGGCGAACCTTTGGCCAAGGACTATATTCGCAGTCCACAACGATGAGCCTTGTGCTATTCATCATGGTCATGATCATTGCAGTGCCGTTGATCTGGTACCTGCGTAGAAGGGAAGCGAAGATCCTATGACATCTGCAACGTACGGTGCTGCACCTAAGACCAACGATTCGGTCATGGTGAATAAGCCATCAAAAGTTCATGGAATTATTCATGGGATTCTAGTGGTCATTGTTATGGCTGTTTTGTTGGGAATTCCGTTCTGGTTGCTAGTAGTTACTGCAGGTAAGACGCAGGCTGAAGCCATAGTGCCTAACATGAGTTTGCCAAGTAAGTGGCATCTTCTTGAGAATTTCAAGACGGTGCTAGTAGATGGTAAAATGATTTCCGCATTCTTCGGATCTATTGTGGTTACGGTTCCATCTGTGTTCTTGGCTCTGTTGTTTGGATCCATGGCATCGTGGATTCTTGCACGTCGCACAACGAAGACTCTGGCTGTGGTGTATGCCTTGGGTATCTCCGGTTTGATTCTTCCTCCGGCTGTGGTTACTGTCATGATGCTGTTGAAGATTATCGGTCTTTCAGGAACTGCGGTTGGCATGGTCGGTGTATACATCGGCATATACATGTCAACGGTAATCTTCTTTGTTACCGGATTCATTCGAACAATCCCGATCTCCTTGGAAGAAGCGGCTCGTGTGGATGGTGCTAAGCCGATGCGTATCTTTTTCACGATCATTCTCCCACTGCTTGGGCCGACACTAGCTACTGCAACGATTCTTGTGACACTGTATATCTGGAATGATGTGTTCTACTCATTGTTCATTTTGTCCGGAAAGATGGATTTGCTGCCGTTGAACTTGTACAACGTGGCAAGTGCTGGACTTTATCTGAATAACTGGCACCTTATTTTCGCATACATCATTTTGATGAGTGCTCCATTGCTAATTATCTTTGCGTTTACGCAGCGAAAGATTATTAGCGGCATTACTGGAGGTGCTGTGAAGTAATTGATACTACTATCCGGATGCAGTGGACTGTAAGGGGTTGGCATCCGGATAGTTCTTCGTTTTTCTGAAGAAATAGATGGTTTGTTCCGGGTGATTTAGGGAATAGGATTGTATTTTATATCACTTCCCGAGAGAGAAGTACGCAATCATACGAAGAGGTGAACAATGGCCAGGAGTAGGCAGGCGAAAGCTGCTTCGATTAAGGACGTTGCTGCGCTAGCGCAAGTATCGGTTCCTACGGTATCTCGATACCTTAATGATAGGGAACGAGTAAGCGCTGAGAAACGGGAAAAGATCGCTAAGGCCATCGATATGTTAGGGTATCGTCCGAATCCGATCGCACGTGCCTTAGTGAAAGACCAGACCAAAGCAATTGCTGTTTTGTCTACAAACACCACTTTGTATGGTCAATCGCATTGCATTGAGGGAATCGAAGAGAAAGCGCGATTAGCAGGCTATTCGCTCACGATTGGTATTCTTGCTGACTCCAGCAGAAATAAGCTTAGATCCAGCGTGCGGTCATGTCTTGATCAGAACCCCGCTGGCGTGATTCTGTTGAATTTCGATCAGGTCGGTAATGATGCTTTTGCATATCTTCCGCCAGAATTACCTGTGGTGATGATCGCTGGCGATCGGGAAGAGGAAATTGCTCAGATTTCATTGTGCGAGCGAGAGAGTGGCTATGAGGTGACCAAATATTTGCTTTCGCTTGGGCATAAAACCGTATACCATGTTGCCATTCCAGGGGGTGGCGGCGGCTATACGCGATTAAACGGATGGAGACAAGCATGCGAGGAAGCGGGAGTTCCTGCGCCGGCTCCCATTGAGGCTGATTGGAATCCCGAAACTGGTCGTCAAATTGGTCAAAAGCTGGGGCGGGACTTTAATGTAACAGCTGTCTTTGCGGGCAATGATGAGCTGGCGATGGGTATAATCCGCGGTCTTAACGATGTTGGTCGAAGAGTTCCCGAAGACGTCAGCGTAGTGGGATTCGATGATCATCCTATCTCCAAGATTTGGAATCCGGGATTAACGACTATTCGCCAGGATTTCCGTTCAGTGGGCATGAAGGCTGTTGATCTTTTGAAGGACAAGATCGACGATCTTGCTGAGGGACGTGGACATACAGAAAATTGGACTCGATATGTTGAGATTCCTGGCCAACTAGTTGTGCGAGAATCGACCATGGCAGTCTGATTAATTTGGGTGTAACCAAGTAGCAGAAGTGGCATATTTAATTGCCGTCTGCACATCCCGCGTTCCGTGTCTGCAAATCTGAATAAAACGACCAGAAAATACGGATGTGCAGACGGCTTCATTCCATCAAACACCCCCGATTGCTGGTTTTCCAAGATTCAGATACCCCCTAATCAAATATCCTGTCTGCATAATCCGCAATTTCCGTCTGCATATCCCGAAGATTTCAGCCCTATCGCAAGTTGTGCAGACAGTCTCAATCGCATGTTGCGTGTAAACGAAAAGTCACGACTTTGTATTGTCGGTATTGCCAGTATTGTCGTCTTTCGCCCAGTTGAAGGCGATTACGGCGATCGCGGCAATATTGAGTACATTACTGATGATTTCGATAGGGCTTCCGGTGCGCGTGAGCGCTCCGCCCAAAGTGTGAAGCCGCCTCACGATCTTGAAATTTCGACCTCACGATTCTGCTTTTTCTGCATAATCCGAAATCGTGCGCTCGCCAACGGCGCACAAATACCCCCGAACAAGTCTTTTTGGAATAAAAACATCCATCATTCGAGACAAACGGCCCCTATGACCTCACGATCTTAATCTGACGAACAAACTGCCAGACCCGGGAATCTCACGGAAACCGAAATGCTGGTAGAAACTTCGCGAAGCATCATCATACGGATCGACGACAAGCGCACGGGAACCAATTTGCCGGCTCACCGCAAGAGATCTCTTCACAGCATCCTGCAGCAACATCCAGCCCAAGCCCCGCTTCTGAAAGCGGGAATCCACGCCCAGCATTCCCAATAGAATCGCGGGAATTTTTGCAGGGACATTTCGCCGAAGCCACCCTCCCCGCACGGTCTCGCGATCGATCGAATAGGCGCTTATCGCATAAAAGCCTGCGACATCCCCGTCTGTGGTGAAGCATACGTACGGAACCGCGGTTCCTTGCTTTGCCGCGTAAGACGCATGTTTCGCAGCCCAATCGTCGATGAGCTCAACACTGCAAGAGAACGAGCCGAGTTCTTCACCCGGTTGCAGTCGTCGGGGTTCAAGAAAACGTGCCGCAGCCGCGCCAGTGCCATCAACACCACTCATGCCCATTGAGGTTCCCTCTGCATGAGCTCAGCCATTTCGGCGGGAACAGGCTCATCAAGCGCGCGCAAAAACGCGTCAAACGCTTCATTTTCGAGCTTCAGCGACGAAGCCTCTTCGATTTCCCTCTGCGCGGCTTCCAGCAAATGCTGCGCGGTCCACTGCGTCAATGTGGAGCCCTTTAGCGAAACGGCGCGTTCGATCAACGCGCGCTGTTCCGCAGTCAGCCGAATATCCAAGCGCGATGTTCTATTGCCAAATGTTGTAGCCATATTGATAGTGTACGGCATTTTGCCATACAAAACAACTGTCAGGTGCACAATCAGATTGTTTCAGACTGGGGTATCGGCTTGAACGCGCTGGCGGAACCGGGAATCTCACGGAAACCGAAAGGAAGCGCCTTATACATTGGCTTTTCGGGGAATATGCGCCTCCATAACCCACCAGCACATCTCATTTTCCTCTTGAACGCCGGCAAGCAATTCACCTCCATGTTCCACAAGCTGGTTGCGGAAGCGAGAAAGACCAGTGCCATCCAAAACCGCGGAAGGTTTGGCGGCAATGGCATTGCGCAGCCTGACCGCATACTCGTCACACGAAACTTCAATTGTAAGAACGTATGCAAAATGAGCGTCGGCATACTTGGCAATATTCGAAAAAGTTCCCTCGCCAATCCTAGAAGAAGATGCTCAGTGACGACATCATCGCTGCCGGGAATCATCTCTGGCAGCAACACTATTCCGTCGAGACCAAGCGCGGTCAGATTTGCCTGTTTTTCGCTCACGGTCTGCCGTAATTCATTAAGCATGATCTCACCAGAAACGGCGGCCGAAGAACGTTTTGGAACTGTGGCGTACGATATCGCGTCGTGCGGCGGCTTTTCGGAAAATTGCGTAGGTTCAAGTCGCGCAATAAGCTCATGCGAACGCGCCGAAGCATCATCGAAGCACTGCATCGCGTCTGCAATGCGAGTGAAATCGCCTTCTTGCGCCTGCCCAAGCAGCAATGAAGCATCGGTTATATCGTTGGAAATATAATCATGCAGGGCATGTGCAATCTCAAGATTCTCACGCTGCCGCTGAAGCAGGCCATGCAATTCCGCCTGAGCCTGACTTTGCCGAATAAAACCGCCGATCAGCGCAGCCAAAACCAGCAACGCAACCATGTACAACAATTCCTGTGAAGAAATAACATTCGCGGAAACAGTTTTCCTGTCATCCATTGCAGGCAATAGCCAGCTCATTCCCGCCACCACAGCGGCAACCGCCAAACTTTTGCCCAAGATGACAATAACCAAGCGCCCCAATCGCCATCATGCATGACATCATGTATTCCTCCGGCAGAGGATTCCACAAATCGCAGGGGAATAGCGAAACGCACCAAATGGCAAGAATTATCCAACTGCCGCATCGAGGCAGAAAAGCAATAATACCAAGTGGAATCAGCGAAATAATTATCATAAAAATATTTATGAGATTCATGCTGACATTCGCTTGGAGAAGCAAATCAGCTAGTGCACAGCAATGCATTATCAAACAAGTTGCGATAAGAATTAAGAGATATTTTCGATTGCGGATGATTTTCAGTGCACTGTCGACCATGGCAGCACTTTCTGAATTTCACCTATTTTATTCTTGAATAAGATGATGTTGCTGGCAAAAGCGTATAGCTTCGATCCGCTTGCTCACACCTAATTTTTTCGAAGCATGATGAACATGAGAAAGCGCTGTTCCGCACGAAATATTGAGATATTTTCCGATTTCTTCAGTAGTTAATCCTTTTGTGTACATAGAAAGTATGTTGAGTTCTCGCTTGGAAATAATCCGTTCGTCTTTTTCGGAAACGATGCGAAGATGCTCATAAGATTCTCTCGCTGAAAGAAAATCGCCCGGGCAATCGGCGCGTTTTCCCGAAGCCACCTCCCGAATAGCTTTTGCAAAAGCCGGTGAGAAGATATCCCGCCTGGAGAACAACCCTTGAGCCCCGGCGGAAGCAAGCTGCTGACGATATTGGTCCAGCGGATACGAGTTCACGCCGACAATACCCAACGATGCATTGCGGCACCTGATTTGCCGGTACACATCGACGCCGGAAATACCGTTCAACGCAAGATCCATAACAAGAACATTGGCTTTTGACAGCGAGTCCGCACTTTGTTCGAACGTCACCCGTTCCAGCGTGCGTTGCGCCGTCATGCCAGTCCAAACAACATGCATCGAGCTGCCGGACCGTTGCAGCAGAAGCCGCATCATCTCCAACGCGCATGCGTCATTATCAAGAATCCCCACATTGACGCCATCGTCGCAGTTCTTCGGAACCATACCCCCATAATAACGCTCCGAACCACCTCAGCCTCCGGACTCCATTTTTTCTGTAATCGCACTTGATTCTTTGCTTCGCGAAGCACGAACTTGAGCTACGCCGCGATGGAGCGCAAGTGCTGACGCAGACTATATCAGGTGGCGTGGCTCAAGTAAGGGGGTTGAAGATGATTCGGCAGACAGTTCAGTGGATCGTGTATTTCGTTACCGTCGCGGCACTCATCTGCGGATTGGAGATCGTAACCGGACTTCCCGCGCAAACGCAGGCCTCGCTGCCATTGGGGACGCATCTGTGGATTGCGCTGTGGTGCGTTTTGGGACTGATGGTCATCGCATTCGTGCGACTTTCGCGCAGCTACCCGCCGCTGTTCATTATCTGCACTACCACCATTTGCGCGCTGGATTGGCTCGTGTTGGGATTGAAATATTCGCACATCACCATTGCCGGTCTTCTCTCGGCATCCAATGTCGAAATCATCAGCAATGTGCTCAATATTGCCGCGATCGCCGTAATCGCCTTCAGCTGGGCGAAAGATGACGATACGGGCAATACTGACAATACAAAGTTGTGACCGCCTACTACGCAACCCGTGGTTTCGTATTGCACAAGTCGCGAAAAGACCGCAAATCGCGAGTTGTGCAGACGGAGCTTCAAGATTGTGCGACGAAATCACGGAATCGTGAGGTCGATTCAAAGATCGTGAGGCGGCTTCATACTTTGGACGGAGCGCTCGCGTACACTGGAAGCCATGTCGAAGGCATCAGAAGAAGCGCAAAAGCAGTTGGACCGTATCGTGGCGTTGGGCTACCCGGATGTGGCCGATATGTCGGCCGCCGCGTTCCGTGCTTTGGCGCGCCCGCTCATCCGTGCGTTGGAGGATTCCGATTTGGGCACGCAGATTCTGTTGGTGCCTACGCGCGAGTTGGTTTCCCCGGAATCGTTGATCGCGCGTACGTCGATCAACCGTATGGCTGGTTTCACCACGATGCCGCCGCGCGATATCGCCAGTTTTCTTCCGCAGGATGGTTTCGAACCTCCGGAAGGTCCGTTTTACTTGGTGGTCGAGCCGCATACGGGAACGTGCTACATCAATCGAGAGCCCGATGTGGCGCGCAAGCTGATCGATTCCGACGAGCGTTTGCCGCTTACGTTGGAAGAGGGTCTTGCGATTGCCACGCAGCATCCGGAATGGTTGTTGGAGAAGAACGGTTTCAATTTGTTGGGATCGCGTTCCGCGGATGGTCGTGTGCCGAGTATTTGGATGAGCCAGAATGCGCCTCGATTGGGTGCGGTATGGCCGAATTCCCGTCATACTTGGCTTGGCAACGCGTTTTGCGTGTCTCGTCGCGGCGTCAGTTTGTTCCACTGACGTTCTGCTGATATTTCGCAGATTTTCCACAGATTTTCCGCATTCCACAGATTGGCGATTGTCCGACTGTTGCGACGGCCACGCCTTGCGTCGCCGCACCTAGCGCTTGAATAGTTTGGCGATGGCGTGGCCGGCTGCGGCGCACATTACCGATCCGATGCCCAGCAGTGTGGCGGTGACCTGCGGGCGGCGCAATTCGTTGCGGATGCCGATCAGATCGGTCACGCAATGGTCTTCGAAGAACACGCGCAATTCGTTGCTGGAGTAGCGCCCGATCAAGTCGCCCCACGTGAGCATGCGCGTCACGTAGCTGACCGGATTGTTTTCGCGGAATTCGAACAGTCGAATGCCTCGCAGCCGCGATTTCGGACCATAGCATTCAAAGCCGCAGGTCGGCGCGTAGCCAAGATCAATGTCATGCACATGCCCGACGAACGCGTTCTTATGGTCATGCCCGCAGAACAGCGCGAAATAGCCGCCCGCATCGCGCAATGCCTGCACTTCGCCAACGTTCTCATCCGCACAGCCGATCGCCTCGCCAAGCCTCGAGCCAGGTCTGCACACGTCACGATTCAACACATAGCAATGCCCCGCGAACGTTCGCGCACCCTCCACCGCATTCGGCGTGTATGCGGGCACTTCGCGCAGGCAATCGTAGAACTCCTGCGGCGGAATATGCTGGAACGCGATCGCCGGAACCGCCAAACCGTCGCCATTGCGCTCGCCCAACTCGCGTTGCACTTGCTTCAGCCATTCGATCGCTTCCGGCGAAGGCGTGCCATAGCCGTCGGAATCGGCCAAATCCCATCCGCGCGAATTCGACGCGTATTTTGCGTAGGATGTCAGCGATTCCCGTCCTCCTGCAGCATTTCCAGTATTTCCGGAAGTATCGCCAGATTTGCCAGCATTTCCAGTATCTCCAGCATGCTCGCGATCGCCGGAATTACTGCGATCGCCGTCAAACGCATTATCCGCATAGTCGCCGGAATTCACCATCATCACGCTCATCGCAATGCGCCCAGACCCGTCGGAAGCCTCGATCGGAATCGCAAACGTGCCTGGTTCGAGCGCCAAAGGAGACGACCCGGCAACGGGATTCATGCAACCGGAAAACTCTCGGTAGAGGTCATCCTGTTCGTCGGCGAGAATGCCGCACTGGAAATCGTGGTTGCCGTAGGTTGTGGCAAAGGGGATTCGCGCTTCCAATGCAGGTCCAAGGAATGCTGCGAACGTGTCTCGTACTTTCTGCCGCGTGCTGTCGAGTATGGTCGCGGCGGTCGCGCGATTGATGGATTGCGCCCATGATTCAAGCTTGTTGGCGGATCCGTTGCGCCCGTCGCGTTTGTTGCGTTTCACGAGTTTCGGCGAGTCGGTGCCGATGCCGTCGATCATCCAATTGTCGTCGGTCGGGGGCTGTTCGAGCAACGCTTTGGTGAAGGGATGTCGTTTGATGCCGCGGATTTTCGCTTCGATTTCGGTGACCGCTCGTATGTGCGTGCCCGGCTGCTCTCCGCGACGGCGCAGGAACGTGTCGATGTACGCGGGGTCGTATCCGCGAATCTGATCGCCGGTGAAGACGATCAGATCGGGATGCGTTTTCTTGATGGCGGCTTCGATGAGACGGATCGTGTCTTCGCGCACGTTCGGTCCGTCCTGAATATCGGCCATCTGCAGCACACGGAAGGTGCCGTCGCTGTTGAATCGCAAGGTCATGATGCTCACTGTAATGCGCGAAATCTGGATATGGGGTGAAAAAGAGACGAAAATCGTGGTCTGTCCGTCATATGGCGGAATGCCGGCGATATATGGGATTGGTTGCCGCTACTATGGGCGGCAGTGCAGGTAGGTAACATGCACGTAACAATGTGGGCCGGCAGAAGGCCTGCCCAGCTTTACAGATAAGGAGGAGTGATGGGTCAGGATCAATCTTCAGTGTTTGATCTCGCGGCAGTGGCTGCAGCGTCCAACGGAGGGAACAACGACCCGCTGCTGCCTCCGGCGCGTTATATTGGAGCTCCGCAAAAGCCCAGCAAGATGCCGTACAACAAGTACGTCGCATACGATAAGCAGGTGCCGTTTGATTACCCGGAGCGTACGTGGCCGGGCAAGCGACTGCAGCGTGCACCGCGTTGGTGTTCCGTCGATCTTCGTGACGGCAACCAGGCCCTCGTCAACCCGATGGATTCCGAGCGCAAGCTGCGTTTCTGGAATCTGCTGGTGTCGTTGGGCTTCAAGGAGATCGAGGTCGGCTTCCCGTCGGCTTCCGAAACCGATTACGATTTCATTCGTATGCTGATCGAGCGTGAGCTCATTCCTGACGATGTTACGATCGTGGTGCTGACGCAGGCTCGCGAGCACCTGATTCGCAAGACTTACGAGTGCCTGAAGGGTGCCAAGCGCGCCGTCGTGCACTTCTATAACTCCGTGTCCGTGCTGCAGCGTGAGGTCGTGTTCCGCAAGGATAAAGCCGGCATCAAGAAGCTCGCCACCGACGCGGCCACCCTGTGCAAGGAGCTTGAGGGCGAAGCCCAGGGCATCGACCTGTATTACGAGTATTCTCCGGAATCCTTCACCGGCACCGAGCCGGAGTACGCCGTTGAGGTGTGCAATGCGGTGATCGACGTGATCAAGCCGACTCCGGAGCATCCGATGATCATCAATCTGCCGGCAACGGTGGAAATGACCACTCCGAACGTGTTCGCCGATCAGGTGGAATACGTGTCGAACAATCTGGTGCCGCGCGACGCCGTGGTGCTGTCGCTGCACCCGCACAACGATGAGGGCATGGGCGTGGCCGCCACCGAGCTGGCCGTGCTTGCCGGTGCCGATCGTGTCGAAGGCTGCCTGCTGGGCAACGGCGAGCGCACCGGCAACGTCGATCTGGTCACGCTTGGTCTGAACTTCCTCACGCAGGGCATCGATCCGCAGATCGATTATTCCAACGTTCCTGAGATTCGCAAGACGGTTGAGTACTGCAACCAGCTGAAGATTTCCGAGCGTCACCCGTATGCCGGCAATTTCGTGTTCACCGCCTTCTCCGGTTCTCACCAGGATGCCATCAAGAAGGGTCTTGAGGCTCGTCAGGTGGCCGCCGATCGTGCCGGTGCCGATTTGGACAGCTTCGTGTGGCTGGTGCCGTACCTGCCGATCGATCCGAAGGATATCGGCCGCACGTACGAGGCCATCATCCGCGTGAACTCCCAGTCCGGCAAGGGCGGCATGGCCTACCTGCTGAAGACCAACCACAATCTTGATCTGCCGAAGCGTCTGCAGGTCGAGTTCGACAAGGTTGTGCAGGCGTACGCCGATGAGACCAAGAAGGAAGTCAAGGACGAGGATATTTGGCGTCTGTTCAAGGACGAGTATCTGCCGGTCGAAGAGTCCGGCGCTACTGCGGCTGGTGCCGTGGTCGGCGACAGCAAGGACGACTCCCTCGAGCAGTGGGGCCGTCTGAAGCTGCTGAAGGTGTCGGTGTCGTCCGGTGAAGATGGTTCCGATACCGTGCTGAAGGCCAGGATTCTTGACCGTGGCGTGAACGTCGGCGTTGATGAGCCGGTGGAGCGTGAGGTTTCCGGCATGGGCAACGGCCCGCTTGCCGCTTTCCTGAACGCGCTGAGCAACTTCGGCATCGAGGCTTCCGTGATGGATTACGTGGAGCACACCATGTCCGTCGGCACCGACGCCATGGCCGCCTCCTACGTGGAATGCCAGATCGGTGAGGAAGAGGATCCGCGGATCGTGTGGGGCGTCGGCATTGACACGTCCATCGTCACCAGCTCGCTGAAGGCCATTATTTCGGCCATCAACCGTTCCGAGCGCTGATTTCCGCGGGTTTTCGGTTCTCGTAGCTGAAGGGCTTGTGATGTACTTGCGAGTACGTCACAAGCCCTTTGCTTTTTGATTTCATAGGATTCCCGAGTTTCCGGATTTTCCAGTTTTTCCGGATTATTCGGAAACTCGGAAATTCAGGATTGCGATCCCCAAATGCAGACATTGTTGCCGATTGCGGAGAACGTCATGACCGGCTTGCCGTCGATCTCGCGGGGGAGTGTTGCGAACCGTGCAATGTAGGTCACGTCGTCCAATCGGATTTCCGCGTCGCTTGCGCAACAGTTGAATCCGTTCACGGCGCCGGAAAGCGGTTTCCACGATCCGCAGGTGATCGGCCCGTCCGTCGACCTCGGCAGATTCGCGTCGGGAGTATCGAAGAAACTTACGATTTCACCCCGGGTGATCCGCCCGTCCTCATGGAACGTATATCGCGTCGGACGATTGATGCCAACGTACGTGCCATCATCCTCTTGCTTGCCGTTGAAGAACGTATGCTGATCATGAAGTACAACGTTGTAATCGCCTGTGATATCGGCAATGCCGGTCGGCGCGACGGCAACGGAACCGCGGTATTCGTACGGTGCCGCAACCAGCCAGCCGTCGGAAGTCGGCAGTAATTCGCGTACGTGAGATTCGTAATCTTCATCATCGCCCTCGCTAAAGCGTTCCGCGAAACGGGTGTGGTAGACGAGGAACATGCGACCGTCCTTCGACCGACGAATGGCGGAATTATGCCCCTGCGAGACTTCGACATCGGCAAGTTCTGCCGGACCGCCATCCCACTGTACGGAAGACGTCAATCGAATGCCGGTGCCGCGCTCCTGATTGTCGGGAATCTCACCGTACGAAATCGCGGGATTGCCGTTCTGGTCCACGTACGGGCCAAGCAGCGATTTTGAACGGAACAGACGAATCTGATATCCGCCGGTGCGCCCAAGCCAGCCGTACGACATGAACAGATACCACCATCCGTTTTCACGAATGAAGTACGATCCTTCGCCGGAATTCCAGTAGCCTCCGGCCACTTTCACGCCGTAATAAGGATCGGAGGAATCCTTGACCAGCGGGTATCGCACGGAATAATCGCGCAAGCCGGTTTCCGGATCGAGCTTGAACATCCAGATGCCGCCGAACCATGAACCGAAACTCATCCACATTTCGCCGTGCTCGCACAATGCGGGCGCCGCGTCGATGGCGTTGATGCGCGTGTCTTTGAGCGACAGGTAGCGGGTCAGGTCATAGCCGACGGTGCCATCGGTTTTGGGCTCAAGTTCCAGCACTTTCGGCACGTCGGTGTTCCACAGGTTGCTCTCGTCGAAACCGGAATATACCACCGGCCCCACGTACGTCCAGTCGCCGTCCACATGGTCGGCGGTCAACAGCACGATCACCGAGCGGAACTGGTCGCCGTTCACCGACAGGTACATGCACCACTTGCCCATGGTCTCGTTCCAGATCACGTCGGGCGCCCACGTGTTGCCGAGCAGGTCGGGATTGGAATCCTGTTTCGGCCATGCCTGCCAAATATCGCCGAGCAGCGCGTACGGGTCGCGGCTCAGATTGTTATCGAACCGCTCCCAATGCACCATATCCGTGCTGCGCGCGCACCGACGATGCGTGCCGAACAGATAGTAGACACCGTTTTCCTCGACGATTGCGGGATCGTGCACGGCCACCCGACCGTTGGCGAGCGTGTGCTCGATGCCGTTGGGCGAGGTGGCCGGTGCCGCAGATAGTGGTTCTGCAGACGATTGCACTGCAGCATTCACGGTTGTTGTGCCGTTTTCACTCACTTCTGCGACCCCCAAATGCACTCGTTTGCGCCGATTGCGGAGAATGTCATGACGGATTTGAGATCATTGTCTCGCGGAAGCAGCGCGAAGTCGCCTTCATAGGTAACGCCATCCAAGGTGATTTCCACTTGATTGGTGCCTTCTTTGACCTGCCATGTGCCAGTTTTATCTCCGCTGACGGTGCCGCCTTGTTCCAGCTTGATGGTGACTGGTGTGTTCACGCCCTTGTAATCGGTGCTGTCTTTCTTTGTGGCATCTTGCAATCCTTGGAAGAAGGTGGTCGGGTCATGTTCAACGAGTTCGTATTCGCCGGTGAGCTTGCTTTCTTCATAGCCCTTAGCGTCGGCCTTGGCTCCAACGTACTCGTATGGTGTTGCTGTCAGCCAGCCGTCAGACGTGGTCAGCAATTCACGAACACGTACTTCGTGCTCTTCGCCTCGGTTGGAGAAGCGGGTGTGGTAGACCACATAGGCAGTGCCGTCTTCATCCACGAATGCGGAGTTGTGCCCCTGTGCAACCTCGATGTTGGTGTTGTCGTTGCCGCTCCATTCCACGGATGCCATGAGACGTATGCCGGTTTTGCCAAGCCAGTTGCTGCCGATGGTTGTGGTGGAGATTGCGGTGTTGCCGTCCTCGTCCACATAGGGCCCAGTGATGTCTTTGGAACGGAATTCGCGGATTTGGTAGCCGCCGGTTTGCTGCAGTGCGGCATAGGAGACGAACAAGTACCAGTAATCGCCTTGTTTCATGATGTAGGAGCCTTCGCCGGAGTTGCCATGGCCGCCGGCGATTTTGATGCCGTAGTACTGGTCGGTTTGGTCTTTAACGGTTTCGTAAGTGGTGCTGTAGTCGCGCAGACCATTGGAAGCGTCAAGTTTGAGCATCCACAGTCCGCCGAACCAGGATCCGAAAGTCATCCACAGATCGCCGTTGTCGTCATACTTCACGCAGGGGTCGATGGCGTTGATTTCAGTATCGCCGGGGGAGAGGTAGCGTGTGGGTACTTCATTGGAATCGAGCACTTGCGGTACGTCGGTTTTGCTGACGGTGTCATTTCGGAATCCGGAGTAGACCACAGGACCTACGAGCGTCCAGTCGCCTTCGATGTCATCTGCGGTGAGCAGCACAATCGCCGACTTGTAGTTGATGCCGTTTACCGACATGTACATGCACCATTTCTTCATGGCTTTGTTGTAGATCACGTCGGGTGCCCACATATTGCCGGTCAGATCAGAGTTGGCTGGCTGCTTGGGCCACTCTTCCCAAAAGTCTCCCAGAATATCTTTGAACTGAGTGCTGAGATTATTGGTGAACGGTTCCCAATTGACTAAGTCATCGCTTTTGAGCCATGCGCGATGCGAGCCGAAAATGTAGTATTTGCCGTTCGCTTCGACGATGGATGGGTCGTGTGAGGATCCGCGTTCAATGTCGGAGACGCTTTTGACCACAGCTTGTGACGAGCCGCCTGGTGCTGAGCATCCTGCCGCGGTGCCAAGTAGCATGGCGCAACCGGCGATAAGCGCTACTGTTTTTCGTAATGTGCGGAACATGTCTTTCCCTTCTCCGTGATGTTCTGTACTGCGATGTAGTGATGTGTACGATTTGTACAACGTTGTAACATGCGATATAGTACATCGTTGTAAACCAAAAGTCTAACTACATGAAGGGGCGTCTAATGAAGGGCACCTACTCGTTGCTGTGCTACACGCGCGAAGCCACTGGTCGCGAAGAGGCGAATAATGAAGACATCGCCTACAGCATGCATCTGGCGTTGCGTGCGAGCGAAACCGCGGAATGGAAGCCGTTGAACGAGAATTACGGCATCTTCTTCGCCGCTGGCGTACCCATTCAGGCCGCCACCGCCGAGTCGCGCCGAGCGTGCGTCGCGGCGGCGCATTTCGTCGCCGATCCGTTCGATGAGGCGCATCCGGCCACCGATGCCGTCGCATATGGCGCGGTGATGCCGGGGATCGACATCACGTTGAAATCCCTGAAGAACCCGTATCTGTTCCGCCTTGCGGATGGCCGATTCGCGCTCGCCGCCACCCGTACCGCGCGCGGCGGCGAGCCGGATGGCTCCGAGCGATCGGCGTTCCTGTTGGCCGTCAGCGACGATCTGACCTCCTTCACGCAGCTTGGACTGGTGATGCTGCGTACCGGCGGTGGCGTCAATCGTCCGTCTGTCGCATTCGACGCGGACGCCTCCCGTTATGTGATTTCCTGGACGTCGAACGACGGCAAATCGTATGTCGCGACCGTTGCCGATATTGTCGCCGTGGCCGAATCCGGCGAGCCGATCGATATTGCGGAAGCTGTGGTAACGGCGGAATCAAGCCGTTCCTGCGATTGCAATATTCCCAATGCCGTTCCTGGCAACGTGATTGCCGTCACTGAAGAAGAAGCGTCGAAACTGATCGAACGATTCGGTCGTATTTACAACGTTGAAACATCGGTGGCGACGCAGCATATCGACATGACGGCAAGCAGGGAAGCGTCCCGTGAAGCCGTGCAGGCACTCGCCAAGGTCCGCGCCGATCTCGTCTACAGCGACGGTTCCGGTGCCACCCGTGCCGTGGATTGGAACAAAGACGAACTTGAGGCGATTGCGCAGGACGCCGCCGAAGGCAAGTTCCAGCCGGGCGACACGCGCACGGTGAGCGGCCGCATCCGCCAAACCGTATACCCGGTGCCATTTGCCGTAGAGCGTGCGGACCCGTCGGTGTTCGCTTGGAATTTCAACGGCAAGCCGATGTTCATGTTCATCGCCACCGACGATACCGACGGCAACTGCGTCGATCCGAACGATGGCGCCACGCATATGCCGTTGCGCATCGCCGACGCCATCGAAGCGCTTTCCGATGCGGCGGGCGGCCGTGCCAAGGAAATCGATCTGCTCAAATGCGGTGATTACAACGCTGAAGGACGCGCCATGACCGGCTGCTTCTGGGCGCCGGAACTGCATGTCATCGATGGAAAACTGTCGGTGCTCTTCATGCCATGCTTCGATGGGCCGGCCACCAATCCAGACGGCACGCCCAACGATCGCGCGGGCAAGCCGGACATGTGGACGGGCAGCTGCCATATCATGCAGCTCAAGCAGCATTCCGACGGCACGGATTTCGATCCGCGCGAACCCGAAAACTGGACGGTGCCGAAGCCGATTCTCACACCGACCGGCGGCGTGCTCAATCCCATTCAACGTATCTCGCTCGACATGACCGTCATCAGCGATTCCGGCCGCTGGTATTACGCGTGGCAGCAGGTCGGCAGCATTTGGATCGCCAGCTTCGATCCGGCCCGTCCGGAACGGCTTACCTGCGAGCCGAAGCAGGTCGTTGTGCCGGAATTCGCGTGGGACAATATGATCGCCGAAGGTCCGAACGCCATCGTGCATGATGGCACGATCTACCTGATCTATTCCGGCTCGCTGGTCGGCATTGACTACACCACCGGTCTGGTCACCGCCCCGGCCGGGCAGGACGCCGATCTGACCGATCCGAACGTGTGGACGAAGCTCGACTATCCGCTGCAGAAATCCGGAGTATACAACGGGCAATGGCAGCTCGGCACCGGCCATGGCATGTGGTCCAACGACGAGGACGGCAATCTCATCTATGTATTTCACAATGCGGAATACGAGAATGGACGGTATGGCGGCCGCGACGCCCAGGTGCGCCGCGTGCACTGGTCCAAGGAGGGTATGCCGATACTGGACATGCAGGCGGCGGAAGAGCTCAATCCGGACTATGCTGATATAACGATGAAAATCGTGGTTTCCGGCAATAAAGGCTGATTTCGTTGGCTTCAGCGCTGCAAGGGGCGAAAGCCGGTGTTGGGGCCGAATGTATGAGACGTTTTTGGTGAAAAGGGGTTGACATGCCGAAGCAGAATGGCGCCAACGGCGAGCACGTGGTGACCATGCGCGAGGTCGCGAAGGCGGCCGGCGTATCGATCAAAACGGTGTCCAATGTGGTCAACGACTACGAGTTCGTGTCGCAGGCCACGCGAGACAAGGTCAACAAGGCCATCGACGAGCTCGGCTACACGCTGAACGTGTCCGCGCGCAATCTGCGCAGGGGGCAGACCGGCATCATCGGCCTCGCCATTCCCGATCTGCAGATGCCGTACTTCGCGCAGCTTTCGTCGCTGGTCATCGAAGAGGCCAAGAAGCTGGGCCTGCGCGTGATCGTCGAGCCGACGCAATACTCGCGCGAAGGCGAGATTGAGGCGTTGCACGGCTCCCAGCAGACGATGATCGACGGCCTGATCTACAGTCCATTGGAACTTGATCAGGATGATGTCGACCAATTGGATGTGGACTATCCGCTGGTGCTTGTCGGCGAACGCATCTTCACCGACAAGGTGGACCATATCGCCACGGAAAACGTGGAAGGTGCCAAGCGCGCCACGTCGTATCTGCTGCAGACCGGCTGCAAGCGCGTGGCCGTGGTCGGCGTGCATCCGGGCGAGAAGGTCGGCTCCGCCGCGCTGCGCTATCAGGGCTACCTTGAGGCGTTGGAGGAGGCCGGCGTCGAATTCGACGAGCGTTTGGTGGTCGAGTCGGGCATGTGGCATCGTAGCGATGGCGTGCGCGTGATGAACGCGCTGCTTGATTCCGGCGTGGTTCCCGACGGCGTCGTCGCGCTGAACGACATGCTCGCCTCCGGTGTGATGCATGCGATCCAGATGCACAATCTGCGCATTCCCGAAGATATTTCGGTGATCGGTTTCGATAATTCCGACGATTCGCAGTATTTGTCTCCTGCGTTGACGTCGATTGCTCCCGGTCTTGAGGCGGTGGCGCGTCTGTCGGTGAAATTGCTGAAGGATCGTATCGACGGGGTTTCGCCGTCGAAGGATCTCAAGCCGGAGCAGAAGGTGTTCCGCAAGGTTTCGTCGTCGTTGGTGGTGCGTCAGTCCACCAAGCTGCCCACGAATTCCTTGGTGGTGTGATCTTCCTTCCTTCTTTTTCTTCTTCTTTTGGAAGAAAGGAAGTGATTGGTGCCTCGGCGCTTGCGTCCGGTTTTTTACGGATTGCCGGTGCCGAGGTTTTTGTTTTCCCTTTCTGGCGATTGTCTGTTGCCGGGTACTGCGATTCGATTCTTCCGAGGAGTCGGATGCGAGAAACACGCGGTGCGTTCCTCCGATTTGTTACAACGTTGTAATAGTGATATATTCAACGTTGTAAATTACTGGAACAGCGGATTGAAAAGGGATAGACATGGCTGTTTACAACAATCCGATCGTGCTTCAGCGCGCAGATCCTTGGGTTCTCAAAGTTGACGGCGAGTACTACTTCACTGGCTCCGACCCGGAATACAACTGCATCGCCATTCGTCACGCATCGAACATCAACGACCTGCAGAAAGCCCCCGAAACGGTGGTGTGGCGCAAGCATGAGTCCGGACCGGCGAGCATCTATATTTGGGCGCCGGAACTGCACCGCATCAATGGCGCTTGGTACATCTACTTCGCAGGCGCCGCAACGGATTTCGAGGCCTCCGGCCTACCGACCCACCGCATGTTCGTGCTGGAGAACACCGATGACGACCCCACCACCGACAACTGGGTGGAAAAGGGTCAGATCGTCACCCCGATCGACTCTTTCGCGCTCGACGCCACCACCGAGGTGATCGACGGCGTGCAGTACCTGGTCTGGGCCCAGAAAGATCCCGCCATCGAAGGCAACTCCAATCTGTACATCGCCAAGATGGCCAACCCGTGGACGCTGGAAAGCGAGCCCGTCATGCTCTCCAAGCCGGAATATGACTGGGAGTGCATCGACTTCCTCGTCAACGAAGGCCCGGCCTTCCTGTTCCACGAGAACAAGATCTACATCACGTATTCCGCCTCCGGCACCGGTGTGCCGTATGCCGTCGGTCTGCTGACCGCCGAGCGCGGCAGCGACCTGCTGAGCAAGGATTCCTGGACCAAGAGCCCGGTGCCGGTGTTCAAGACCTGCGCCGAAAACGGCCAGTACGGCCCCGGCCATAACTCGTTCACCAAGTCCGAAGACGATTCCGAAGACCTGATGATCTATCACTGCCGCAACTATACGGAAATCAAGGGCGATCCGCTGTTCGACCCGAATCGTCATGCCCGTGTCGGCGTGGTCAAGTGGACGGAGTGCGGCCCCGACTTCGGTGTGCCGGAACCCGACAATCTGTGGACCCCGACCACCACGGACGTGTTGCCGGCCGATGGCGGCGCTCTTGCGGGAACGCCGGTAGCGAACTGACTTGCGTAATCGTAAGAAACGTTGCGATTCCAACAAAAACGAATAATTGAAGATTATAAAGAAAACAGCTTTTCCATCGGCGTGTTTCCGATTTGTACAACGATGGAAAAAGCTGTATAATCAAAATTACAACGTTGCAAACGGCAGTGCAGCTGACGAAGCGTGAACGACATCGCAAACAAGGTTGTTGATGAATGTCACTGCAACGGTTGGAGGAAATGTCTTGGGAGACCAAGAGGAAAAGGAGAAATCCATGAAGATCAAGAAGAGCACCAAGGCTCTCGCGGCCGCGGCCTCCCTGGCCATGATGGCCACCGTCGGCCTGTCCGCCTGCGGCGGCTCCGACAGCAGCGAAACCGATGCTGATGGCAAGCCAGTCATCCGCATCGCACTCATCAAGCGCAGCACCCAGATCGAAGCTAAGGAAATGAAGCTGCAGAAGGATCTTGAGGCCGCCTGCGACTGCACCATCAAGTGGGACGAAATCCTGGATACCCAGTGGGCCCAGCAGTCCTCCACCGTGCTCGCCTCCGGCGACGTTGCCGACATCACCATCTGGGGCTACAACTCCGACAACTTCGCCCAGTATGACTACTGGGAGGATCTGAGCGATGATCTCGATCAGATGCCGAATGTCAAGGCATACTTCAAGGAAGTGCCGAACGCCGAAAAGTTCGGTTCCGATATCGATGGTCACGTCTGGCAGGTTCCGTCCGACTACGGCAACGCATCCGGCGCTAAGTGGTCCAGCGGTCAGAACCTCATGATCAACAAGTCTTGGCTCGAGAAGCTTGGTCTTGGCGTGCCGAAGACTTGGGATGACCTGACCAAGGTCCTCACCGCATTCAAGAACGATGACCCGAACGGCAACGGCGAAGCCGACGAGATCCCGATGCTGATCAACCAGCTCGGCACCGCAGGCTTCAACTGGTGGGATCCGTTCCTGCTGCTCAACGGTACCGGTCTGAACACCCAGGTGATTTCCACCGCCGGTTCCAAGGGCATCTACGTCAAGGACGGCAAGATCGGCAACTTCATGATCACCGACAACTTCCGTCAGGTCATTGAGTACTACCACTCCCTGATCGAGAAGGGCCTCATGCCGAAGGATATTCTGACCCGTGATGGCTCCCAGAACACCGCCGACATCTCCAACGACGGCAAGACCGCCAAGGTCGGTCTGGTCTTCGGCTGGAACACCGGCAACTTCGGCGATCTGAAGGATCAGTACGAGTCCATCGAGGTTCCGGCAGCTCCGGGCGTCTCCTATGAGGAAACCACTTGGGAACCGCAGTTCGAAGATATCTACAACGGCGCTTGCGTCAAGGCTGATCTGGACGAAGCTCACAAGACCGCAGCTCTCAAGATCATCGACAAGTGGATCACCCCTGACATGTCCATGGAATCCTACTACGGCGATCTCGATACCTACATCTCCAACGAGGGCGACGGCAAGTACAACGTGCTCAAGTTCCAGGACGATCTCTCCACCTTCGGTCTGGCAGACCGTGGTCTGACTTGGGTGTCTGACGACATGTCCGTCTCCGGCGATGAAGACAAGGTCCTCGCTGAGAAGGACGGCAAGACCTACGAAACCCAGCAGTCCCACATCGGCGACAAGGATCTCATCCCGGCCTATGTCCGTCTGAGCGCAGAAGACAACACCACCGTCTCCAACAACAACTCCAACATCTTCAACTACGCCATGCCGCTGATCTCCACTTGGATTCAGGACGGCGGTCTGACCGACGATGCATGGAACGAGTACGTCAGCACCATGAAGCAGCAGGGCGTGGGCGAGAACGTCAAGCTCTGGCAGAAGTGGTACGACAAGACCATGGCTCAAGAGTGAGCGTAGGTCATCCCGCAACCACATAATTGAATATCTCACATAACTGAATCAAATAAAGCCCTCCCTGCGGTGAGCATTCTTCCGTGCATCACGGGGGAGGGCACTCTGCTTTTTAAACACATTCGCATCGATTACCAAAAGAGAGGGATGGACATGGCTTCTTCGCAAATCACAACATCCGGGTCGAGCGCCGACATCCCGGACAACGACTACATCGCGCGTCACAAGCCGCTTCCGATTCGTATTTCGGCTCATCTACGTCGTTACTGGCAGCTGTGGCTCATGGCATTGCCTGCCATGGTTTTCGTGTTCATCTTCGCCTACATTCCTATGTACGGCATTCAGCTTGCGTTCCGTGAGTTCGTGCCCCGCAAGGGCTTGACCGGCGGTACGTTCGTTGGTCTGAAGTACTTCCAGAAGTTCTTCGAATCTCCGCAGTTCGTGAGCTTGATGCGCAATACCATCAGCATCAGCCTTTCAACCTTGGTGATGGGCTTTATCTGCCCGATCATCCTTGCTCTGCTGATCAACCAGATTGGTTCCAAGAAGATCAAGGGCTTCGTGCAGACCATCACGTACATGCCCCACTTCATCTCCACAGTGGTTATCGTCTCGATGATCAGCATCTTCCTCAACCCGAATTCCGGCTTCATCGGTCGCTTCTTCAATGAAGACGGCAAGAGTGTTCTGGGTGATCCGAACCTGTTCACTCCGATCTACTGGATCAGCGAAGTGTGGCAGCACTGCGGATGGAATTCTATCATTTATTTGGCTGCTCTTGCTGGTGTCGACACGGCCCTGTATGAAGCTGCGAAGATGGATGGCGCAAGCCGTCTGCAGCTCATTCGCTACGTCGATATTCCGGCTATTCTTCCTACCTGTGGCGTGCTGCTGATTCTGAACATGGGCTCCGTGCTTAATGTCGGCTTCGAGAAGGTCTTCTTGATGCAGAACTCGCTGAACCTGAGCTCTTCCGAGGTCATTTCGACATTCGTGTACAAGATGGGCTTCGTGAGTAATCAGTACAGCTACTCGACAGCTATTGGCTTGTTCAACACGTTGATTAATTTCGTGTTCTTGGTAGTGGCCAACGCCATCTCCAAGCGCGTGTCCGATACCAGCATCTTCTGACGGTGACAGGGCAAAGAAAGGACATTCAAAATGAGTAATTCCGTTGCGCCAGCCGTCAAGACGGCCAATGACGAGATTCCATGGAATCCGAAGGTTCGCCAGAAGAAGCAGCCGGCTGACTATGTGGTCGATTTTCTGATCGGTCTGCTCGTGGTCGCAGTGGTGATCGTGGTGCTTTACCCGCTGTGGTTCATCGTGATCGCCAGCTTCTCCAACGCGTCGCTGGTTTCCCAGGGTGGGGTCACCCTCTTCCCGAAGGGGATCGACTTCGCGGGTTATGCCAAGATCCTTGATGATGCGCGAATCTGGACCGGTTACAAGAACACCATCATCTACTCCGTGGTCGGCACCATCGTCAACATGCTGGTCACACTCCCGGTGGCATTCGCGCTTTCCCGCCGTGAGTTCAAAGCTCGTCGCGTGATCCTGTTCCTGTTCACCTTCACCATGTTCTTCGCCGGCGGTCTCATCCCGAGCTACCTGCTGTTCAAGGATCTGGGCATCCTCAACTCCATGTGGGTGTTCATCCTGCCAGGTGCTGTGAATGTGTATAACGTGATCATCGCACGTTCGTTCTTCGAGACGTCCATTCCGGAAGAATTGCATGATGCGGCTCAGGTGGATGGTTTGGGCTACTTCCGCTACTTCATGAAGATTGTGCTGCCGCTGAGCTCGGCCATCATCGCCGTGATTGCGCTGTACTACTTCGTGGGTCACTGGAACGACTTCTTCACCGGCCTTATCTACATCCGCAATCAGGAGAAGCAGCCGTTGCAGAACGTGTTGCAGAACATCCTGCTGGCCAACCAGATGACCACATCCGGTGGCGGTTCCGACGGTCGTTCGATGCTGGAACGTCAGCAGGCTGCGGATCAGATCAAGTATGGCATCATCATCGTGTCCACCCTGCCTCTGCTGGTTGTGTATCCGTTCCTGCAGAAGTACTTCAACAAGGGCGTGATGATCGGCGCAGTCAAGGGCTGATCGCCAGTTCGCGGGTTCGTTCCGCTGACACAAAGCAGTGCGGACCCGCTTCTCAATCAATAGGACTTCATTTCCTTCCTCCTTTCGCAAGGCTGCCGTCGTCATGCGGCAGCCTTTTTCACATCCCAATCGCAATGCTTTGCTGACTCTACGGACGCAAGCAACACGAAAAACAAACGATATAAGCAGTAAGGTGACATCATGACCGCAACAGACAGCCCATTCGGCTACCTGCTCGTCCATTTCATCGAAGATCCGGACGGCTATGCGGAAAAGATCTATATGGATCTTTCCGATGGCGACAATCCGCGTCGTTGGATTCCGCTTAACGATGGCAAGCCGATATTGACGTCTACCATTGGCACCACTGGTGTGCGTGACCCGCATATCATTCGTAATCCGCAGACTGGAACTTGGTATGTGATTGCCACGGATTTGCGAGTGTTCGGCGGTGATAATGCAGGCTGGTTCGAGTGGACTCGTCATGCCAGCACGAATCTCATCATTTGGGAATCTGATGACTTGGTGCATTGGAGCGAGCCGCGCATGCTTGACGTTTCGCGCAAGCCGGACGATACGCATCTCGAGTTGGGTATGGCGTGGGCCTGCGAATGCCTGTGGGTTCCCGATTATTATCCGGAAGGTCACGAGGGTGGTCGCGGAGCGTTCGTCATGTACTGGTCCAGCACGATTTTCAACGATGATGATCCCGATCATACTGATGATGGCGTGTACTGCACCGTGCTATGGGGAGCCACCACTGATTTCACGCAGCAGACGTACGAATACGGTGGTGTGTTTATTGATACGGGCGGCGATTCCATCGATACCACCATGGTGCAGCGTCCGCTGCCTGACGGTGTGGTTCGTACGTACCGTATCACCAAAGACAACTCTTTCGGCAATGGCATTTGGATGGACTCCACCGATGCCCGTCGTTGGTGGGAGCCGGATGCGCAGTGGACCTGCGTGCAGAAACATATCGGTGCCGGTTATGTGCCGGACGGCAATCCTGAAGGCGTGGAGGGGCCGGCGGTGTTTGCAAACCATCACAATGATGGCTCGGATGCGGATGAATGGTATTTGTTCGTGGACGTGATTCCTTCCATCGGCTATCAGCCGATGCGCTCGAATAATCTGGACTCTGGCTTCGTTCCGTTGGATAGTCCTGATTATTATCTGTCTGAACATACGAAGCATGGCGGTGTCGCTTCCCTTGCGAAAGAGGAATATGACCGCATCGCTTCCGAATATGGTTTGCAGTGACATCTGAATCGTCGATGCCGAAGGAGGGCATTTGTTCGGCCATTTTCGGCATCGACGTCGCCTGTGTTTAGTGCGGGCTTGATGTCGGATTTCTGAATTTCGGCACGTTGCCGCCTCAATACGTTATTATAACGTTGTAAACGTTGATATTCCTTGGTATCAAACAAAGAAGTGCCATTTCGATAATGTGATGAGGTAGCGTATGAAGCGTTTTGCGGTGGGCTATGAATTTCTGTGCCGTATAGTCATGATGGTGGTTGTTGCCAATGTCGCATTTCTTGTGCACACGCTGCTCGGGCTTGTGGTGGTCGGTTTCTTCCCCTCGATTGCGGCGACCTATGCCACGTTCCGCACTTGGCTTTTGGATGTTGACGATCGTTCATGGAGTATCTCGCGCACATGGCGTACCTTCCATCAGGCATGGCTGGAGGAGCTTGGTCCGGCAAATAAATTCGGTTGGCCTCAATTCCTGATATGGGTATTGCTTATTTGGGAATACTGGTTTGTTCAGAATAATGATCTTGGTACTACCGGCTTTGCGGTTTCAGGTGCGTTGCTGCTGCTGAATGTGCTGTATGGATTGTTCGTTTTTGTGAGCTGGGCCATACACGTCAATTTCGCGGAGAAGCTCACGTGGGTGGTCAAGACGTCGTTGAGCATGGTGATCGCTCGCCCCCTATGCAGTTTGATGATTGCATTGTTGTTCCTCATTGTGGTGTGGGCATACTACACATGGCCTGGATTGATGATTGCTTTTGGTATTGCGGTGCCTGTGTTTGCTGCGATGATGGCTATCTATTCATGGGGTCGTCTGCCTGGCATGGATGTGCATGTGCTCGAGCCAGTGCTTATCGATGACATGCCGAAAAAAACCAGATGCCGATTCGCGTTCTTGAAGCGGTCTTATGCAGTATTGCGTGGGGTTACGGCGGGGAGTGGTTTTATGACGTATTACTCGTGAGTAACGCATGATTACGACGCAAAGGAGCGCGCATATGACTTTGCATATTTTCGAACGGGTCCCCTACAGCAGGTGAGGCTACTGCCAGGAGAGCATTTTGACGCGCAGCAGGCCGGCGCACGGTACCTGCTTGAGCTTGACGTCAATCGTCTGCTCTACCCATTCCGCAGGGAGACGGGACTGCCGCAGCCGACCGGTGCCGACGGCTCGTTGCATTGGCGTCGCGCGTTGGCTGGTGGCGAATTCCAGTATGCGATGCGCGGGCGTGGTCAGGCGCATCGTTTGGAAATCGAGGTGATTGCCGATTCCGCGGAAAGCGACGGTGAAAGCGCGGCGTATGAAGTGACGCTCGACGGCCTGCCATTGCAGCGCGGCGAACATCGAAAATCGCGATATGGCAGACGACTGACCGTCCGGGGGCGTCTGCCATGGCGATCCGGTGATTGGAGGATGCTGATACGCATTGTGGCGGCAACGATGGTATTCGTTGCCGCCACAATGTTTTTGCGGTTGCTTTGCCGGTTGCCGTTCCGGCTGGCGTCGGTTGCCGTCAATGAGTGGGTGCCTTGCCTGCCGCCGACGGTCGTTGCGACGGTTATTGGGCTCCGTTCGACTGGTCGTCTCCGGAGTTGTCGCCACTGCTGTTGCCGCCGTTGCCGCCGTCCCCGGAGTTGTCTCCGCCGTTATTGCCGCTGTCTCCGCCGTCTCCGTCGTCTCCGGAGTTGCCGCCGTCTCCGTTACCGCCGCTGTTCTGATCGCTGTTTTGCGTAGGATCGGGTGTGGTCTGCTCGGTGTTCTCTTCGGCCTTCGGCATCTCCTGATTCTGCCGTGTCTCGGTCTTCTGCGCGCCGGTGCCCCATGTGCCGTCCGGGCCGCCGATCTTGCCGTTGTCGGTCGGTTCGGTGAAGGTCAGCACCTCCTGATTCTGCAATGCGAGCGACATGAACTCCTCGAACAGATGCGACGGGTAGCCCGTGGAGGAAACGCCATAGCCTGCGAACGATGGCACTTCCTGCGCGCTGCCGTCTTCCGCAGGATTCCAAATGGCCCACACATTGAGCAGCTGCGGCGTGTAGCCCACGAACGAAGCGGCCTTCTCGTCGTTTGCGGTACCGGACTTACCGGCCACCTGACGTCCGAGACGTGTCGAAACGCCAGCCGCGGTGCCATACGTGGTGGTGCCCTGCATGGCCTTCTGCACCAGATGGCAATCGTTCGCATCGAACACCTGCTGGTTCTCCTGAGCCGTCTTGTACAGCTCCTTCGAACCGTCGGACGTGAGCACCGTGTCGACGATGTGCAGCGTGTTCTTCACGCCATCGTTCGCAATGGTGGAGTGGCCTTGCGCCAGATCCCACACGGTAATGCCGTTGATGCCCAGAATGTTGTAGGTGGTGTCTTCGGCGATGTCTTCCTCAATGCCCGCCTGATGCGCGATCTTGGCGAGATTCGCGGCGCCGAGGTGCTTGTTGACCTCCATGAACACCGTGTTCACCGAATTCGCGGTCGCCTGATAGAGGTTGATATACCCGTAATTGGTGTTCAACGCGTTCGGCACCTGCGCGGTGGTTCCCGGCGTCGTTTCAAACGTCAGGCCGGAATTGCCGTTGAAGATGGTGTTGAAATTCACACCCTCCTGCGCGGCTCCCAGCAAGCCGAACGGCTTCATGGTGGAACCCGGTTCGAACGTGGCCTGCGTGGCGTTGTTGAGCTGCTTGGTGAGGTAATCGTTGCCCGCATACATGGCTTTCACGGAACCGGTCTTCTGATCGACCGCAATACCGCCCACCTGAATACTTTCCGGCATGCCCTCCGGTCGGGTGTCGCCGACCTGCTGAATCTCGTCCTGCATGTCCTTGTCGAGCGTGGTGACGATCTTGTAGCCGCCGGTTTCCAGATCATCGGCGGTGAACGCCTTGGAATTGACCAGTTCGTTCTTCACCGTGGTCAGCAGATACCCGTTCGCGCCGGCCATCTGGTTGCTCTGCTGTATTTCCGCCACGGCAGGGAACTGCGCTTCCTTCTTCTCCTGGGCGGTGATGTAGCCGTCTTCCTTCATGATGCTGAGCACGCGGTCATATCGCTTTTCGGCCTGTTCCTGATTGACGGCCGGATCCCATGAGCTCGGCGCCGGAATGATACCGGCCAACATGGCGGCTTCCGACAAGGTCAGATCGCTGGCGTTCTTGTTGAAATACGCCTTCGCCGCCGCCTGAATGCCATATGCGCCACGACCAAGATAAATCGTGTTCATGTAATTGCATAGCACCTGGCTCTTATCTTGTGCCTGCGCGATCTTGATGGCCAGGAACGCTTCCCTCAGCTTGCCGGAATACGACGTGGTTTCGCCCAAATAGTAGCGTTCCGCATACTGTTGGGTGATGGTCGAACCGCCCTGACGGCTGCCTGTGGTCAGATTCGTATACAGCGCTCGCGCGATGCCATACAGATCGATGCCCTTGTTGGTGTAGAAGGAACGGTCTTCCGACGCGACGATGGCATTGCCCACATAATCCGGCAATACCGCACAGTCGATGATTTCGCGGTTCTGTTCCGCGTAGCTGCCAATTTCCGTAGTGCCGTCGGCATAGTAGACGGTGGTTTTTTCGGCGAGGGCGAACTTTTCCGGTTCGGGGATTTCCGTGGTGATATACATGTATGCGAACAGGCCGATACCTGCCGCGAGCAGCGCTGCGAAGATGCCGAGTGCCCACTTCAGCACGAGATGCTTGCGCTTGTTCTGCTTTTTCTGAGGTCCGTTGGCGCGGTGCGATCCGTGGTTCTGCGGCTTGGGCGCGCTATGGGATGCGTTGCTGCGATTGCTGCCGGCGCCGCCGCTGCGGGCGCTTCTTGAGCGTGAGCTTACGCTTCGTGTGTGTGAAACCATAGGTTCCACCGTAGCTGATTGACTTGAGAAATCAGGTGAAAATGGGGTGAGTTTGCCCTTGGGAGGGCATTTTTTGCGCAGCTCTTTTACAAATCGACAGTTTGTGGGCCGTTGTCTCAAT
>ENA-OQHL01000065-OQHL01000065.1-human-gut-metagenome-genome-assembly--contig:-NODE-65-length-80120-cov-19.595427_pt1 | contig 80120 bp, 74 predicted proteins | sample MGYA00242565_ERZ504723 | MGnify/ENA primary metagenome ERZ504723 (study PRJEB26092, sample SAMD00036211) | human gut metagenome | host: Homo sapiens | study: EMG produced TPA metagenomics assembly of... | reverse complement strand
TGAATAATAGTTACATCACAATAATAAAGGAAAAACGTACCGCTTTGAGCAGAAAACGCGTACCGCTAAATCAGAATGAATGTACCGACGATTTCAGAATAGGCGTACCGTTCGAGCAGAATTTGCAATCTTTGGGTTTCCGGACTCTGGCCGGAAGGATGGCAAGATTGTAATGTTCTGCCATCTCATGATAAGTTGTGTTTAAGGCAGTGTTGTACCAGTCACTCTTTTTATGATTCACTGCGGTTGTGCAGTTATCAGAAACGAGCATAGGTGTGACACCGCCAAAGAAATCAAACATCTGGACATGAGCTTTGATCCAGTTGTCGGTTTTCTCATTCATATATGCTTTTACAAAAGCATACTGACTGTAAGTTAATACACCTACAAATATCCATGCATCTGTGATTTCTCCGGTGTCCGGATCAATGATGTGGGCAGGGTCACCGGCCCAGTCAACTTCAATCTGTTCACCTGGTTTTCTGGGGATATGCATGGTAGCCCTGCGTTTTTCTTCATCCTTCTGGATGTAGTAGCAGAACTGAGAATACATTAGAGGCTCTTCGCTGCTCATGCGGCACTCCTCACAGTATTCTACCCAAAGAAGCTTTTTGTTTACACCATTTCGCAGAAGTTCTTTGCGAATGTAGTCAAAGTTTGGCATGCGTTTATTCGTTGCCGACTTATCCTTAGGAAACATCAGCTCCTCTAGTGCGCTGTCGGTCATGTCGAAATCCAGTGGCCATGAAAGCTTGATTTCCGCTGCCTTTTTCAAGACCTTAGCGACTGTGTTTCTGGATACACCGCAACTCTGTGCGATGTTCCTCTCACTGAATCCTAAGCTTTTCAAGCGTAGGATTTCACGATACTTGGTCATAACTTACGACCTCCTTTATCTGTATTCACACCAAAGGTGTGTATTTGCAGTATAAAGGAAATATATGTAATGGAGCCCAATAAGGTGGCTCTGAATTACCGGAATATATGGCTCTCATTCTCCGGAATGGTGGCTCTCAAAGTCCGGACAGGTGGCTCAAAGAGCCCCGGAATAATCAAATAGCAAGTATTGATATTTTGCTGATCTGTGTTCCTTCAGGAACTGTTTTCGCAACATTCCATATTTTCCATATATCGGTTCTTCTTAATTCAACAGCAAAGATTTCATCAAATATCCATATTTTAATATAGAATTATTTTTCATAATTTTTATGTTTCCAGGCAACAGAAAAACCCCGGAAACCTTGCGGTTCCGGGGTATCTTACGTTTGGACACAATGTACCTTGCGGTACTCTATTTATATAATTAAGATGTTATGCTAAAATTATTCGATAACTGTAGCAACACGTCCTGATCCTACAGTACGTCCACCTTCACGATATCAGACCGATGTATTGCAGTGTGCAAATGGTGATTTTTCGTGTGATTCGTGGGGGAAAATCCGGATTTTCCGCTGTGTCCGTATGGTTTTGGGGGATTTTGTTATCATGGTGTTATCACACCTTGCTATTCGTAAGACCAAATATTTGCTATCTCATAATTTTTTATTTTCCTGGCCTTTTCAACACATTGTTTTAATTCGTCTGTTTCTCCTGTTCCAGTTGTCTTAACACTTTTATAATACTGATGTAATGCCTCCACACAATTATATAAGCCATCCAAATAATACCTCTCACCTTGATCTGCTAAATTTTCATATATATCTATACATTTATTGATAGATAAGGCAATATATCTCTGTGCTTTCTCCGTAGCGAAAAAAGGTTGCCTGAGCAAAGGTGTCAAATGAATCCATAACGTTTTTGAATACTCTATATCTAAATATTTTATTGAACTGAAAAATTTTTCAAATGATACATCTTGATTGTAATTTTCTTTCATAAATACCAAACACTGTATTCCCGTAAATACACTTGAATAAAGTTTTTTATTTTTCGTTAATATAATATTCTCAAACGTATCAACACATTCTTCAAGTTTATTTTTCTCGGTCATCTCTACTATATCAATTGCAATGGTACTAATTTTGCAATCTGATAACGCTATCTTAATTCTTTCAATCAATGGATATATTTCTGTAATCAACTGATTTTGTATGGACTCACAATAAACAAGCGCAACAAGTTCTCCAATTACTAAGAACTTATTTTCACAATCTTCTTTTTCTCCCATAAAATCATGTTCTAATAAGCTTTTTTCATGCATTATGAAATCATATGAACGAGTCAAAATAGTATTTGCAAGTTCTTTATTTAAAATCACCTTATTACATTTTCTCTGAGAAATCTCCGATGTTGAATAAAAGAAACTAAAATAATCTCTGACACTTCCATATGAATTATTTATTTCACGTCCTGTTGGTGTTACACTTTCTACATATTCTGTATTCATCAAATATGTATAATATAATTTTGAAAATTCAACTGACGCTGGATGCGGTAATTCCTCCCAAATAAATGGATAATATAATTCTGTCATCGGTAAAGTGTCTTTGTCATTCTTCCAAAAGACTGTTACGATATCGTCTCGATATTTCTCTAACGGTTTATTATTCCACAATACTAACAGACAAGCCAATCCATTATCTCTTTCAGATATATTTTCACTTGAGCTCAAGCGAAGTGCTTTTTCATAAAATACTTCTACATCTTCTTCGCATATTTCAAAAGATAAATTATTAAAATAACTAGCTAAATGATATTGTGCATCAAACTCAGAAAAAATAATATTCTGACAAGCCATTGCAATATTTCCATTAAATCTAGTGGAAATTATCTGCAGGATCTTTTTTATATCCCTAACTATAAACGAATCTTCCTTCTGACTGAATCTACTTAATATTTTCAAAAAAACAATTACATTTGCGTCTTCTGTAAACACCACTAAACGCGATAGTATACTTAAGATATTCTTCATAGACACAAAATATTGTTTTCTATCATAGCTATCTTCTTCTGAATACATTTTTACAATTTCAACCAATTTATCAAAAAGATATTGTTTTTCTGAATCATCTATATTTAAAAGCATTTTTCGTGTAAAAATCTGATTGATGATTTTTTCTTGATTAGTTCTAATAGCCAAGGACAGTTTCCAATAAACATATTCGCTTGAGTGCATTATCTCATCATATACCCGCGGAAGTAGTCTTGCTTGATCTAAAAACATCGGCAAACACAATTTATCTATTCCAAGGATAAAGACAAACGAATTTTTGTAGCAAGCAGTTTCTCCTGAATAAAACACCGTAACACTTTTATTGGAATTAAGACTAAACGGCACTATTCTTTCTTCTTTTTTCTATCTTTTTCAAAAAAATCTTGCTTCAATTTTTCCCTTTGCTCAACAATAATCCGCCTTGTATTATATGAATTATCATAATACTTATTGTCAGAATATTTCTCCGTAATTTCCCAATTCCCAATTCTGTAACATAAGTTTAAATATCCCAAATATGAAGCATATATTTCATCTGACAATTTCATCTGTGCTAATTCTGCCGAACATTCACTTAATATCTTGTCTGCAATATCATTTTTTGACAATTGTTTATATAACGCTGCCTTTTTTACCTTATACTCAAATGATGGAGTTTCTATTTCCTCAATTAGCGTCTTTGCTTCCTCATAATCAAATAGCGAAATATAATTTTTCATTTTTTCAATAAGGAACTCATTTTTATAGTATGGAATTTTATTACAATATATTTCACATCTTTCCATACAAGCATCATATAACTCTTTTTTGCCATCAATTCTATACATTTCTGCCAAATACAATAATACTTCACATAATGTTTCTATTTGTAAATTTTTTTCAATTAATATTTCTGTTACTTTTTCTAAATATTCAGCATTTTTATCTTCTAAAACAACCAGACATTTTCTCAGTATTTTAATAATAGTTGAAATTATCTTCTCTGGTACTTTCTCCTGATTCTGAACCAACTTCAGTACTACGCCAAAATGTTCCAAAAAGTAATCTGCATATTTAACCCTTTTTTCTTCTGGTAACAAAATATATGGCTCTATCAACTTTTCAACTTTATGTGAATAGTTTTCCAACTTTTCAAAATATTCTTCTTTTTCCGCTTCTTTAGGTTGCCAAAATATATCAACATTTTGGTACGGTCTTTCCAAATAAATATCTTTTTCACTTTGATTTTTTTCTAACAAACCAACAAATTCCGAAATTGCCTGATAGTGTCGATTTTCTTCCTGTCGAGATACTAATCCAGAAATATCTACTATAGTAATCCCCTTATTTTCCAACAGTTTTCTCTCTGGTGCACTGAGTTTTTCATATATACCAATCAAATAAATCGTTGGACAGTATTCACCCATATTGTCTCGTAACCAACCAAGCCAACTTTGGAAATTAGGGTCATCCCCGGAAAATCCAAGTAAGCATAACCTAGTTTCAAGCATCGCCTGCTGTACAGTATTAACTAATGCTGAATATTTATCTGGGTATGTTCTATAATCTTCATCACTTATTATATATGGTTTTACTTGTGGAATACTTCCATGCAGCTTAATTATCCGCGGCTTTATACTCCCTGGTAAGTCATTTTGAGAATATATAATTTCATAGTTATTCTCACGATAAATCATATCTACCGTCCGCTCCAAAAGAGTATCATAATTTGTTGTAAAAATATCTGACCAATGTAATTTTAAAAGTCTTTTATGTAATTCTCCTGGAACAAACGTTTCGTCTGCAATGGACTGTTCTATCAAATTGTTTATTTTATTTCTATCAAAATTAGCAATATATTCATCTGCCAGCTTTGTGACGTTTTTCCCAGATGTCTTTATAATCCTTTGTCTATTCCATTCTTCTTTTTCTTGTGCTTCTAATGGTTCCGGATATAGTTCCTCATACATTTTCTCGGCAAGTTCACTCCAATTTGGTGGTTGCATACTTGCCATTCCTTTACTCTGTGCATTTTTTGAAAATCCCGCTCCAATCATTAGCGAAACATCCCCATATTTTCTTGGTTCTTTTAATCGCTGTGCAATATCATTTATATAAGAATAAACGGTCTTATCACTCATCTAAATACCTCTTTTGTAGAAATAACTTTTTACTCTAAAATATAGGTCAAATCATTCTTCATCAAATATATTATTCAATGTCTTCTCCATATCTGCCACCAAATTAACCACCAGTGCATTTCCCATCATAAATCTACGTTTTCTCAATGGCATCTCTACTGTTTCTCCCTTAACCAGACAATACTTTGTATGGTCTGTAGGAAAGCCCTGGATTCGTTCTGCTTCTGTTGCGGTAAGCAGTCTCACTCTTCCAGTCATCTTATCTTTCACAATATGAGTTGTTCTACTAAATCCACCTTCTGATGTCAACATTGTACGTGCCGGTTTATCTTCTTGATCAATCATAGAAATAGCACCCTCCGAGAATACATATTCATGACCTGTTGAACTTGTACGCAACAATTTTTTTGCACCTTTCAAGTACTGCCAGGTCTGTCTATCTTCCTTGGGAAGACGCTGCTCTGTTTCATCGCTGTGTGTAACCGTTGGATCTGTATAATATAATTTTTCTTCCGGAATAAAGTACTGTTCTTCTACTTGTCCGATTTCCATAACATCGCCAAGAGTTATCTGCTTTCCATGATAGTCCGGAGCAGTCTTCATTGTATATATTATTCCATTTTTCATTATCCCTGAATTTTCAAACGCACATTGAAATGCATCAGATACTTCACCTACTTCTACCGGCAGTTCCTTAATTTTCATCTTAACAGATTCTGCTTTATTTACCGGAAATGTTTCTGCAAAAAATCCTTCTTTTAAGACTACATTTTCCATGCATTCTTGCTTGCGTTCTTCTTCCAACGCATCTGTATATCCAATTGTATTTAAAATTCTTTCTGCATATTTTGTGTTATTCTTATAAGCAAAAATAAATGTTCTACGGCGTCTCTGCTGATATCCATATTCAGCAGCATTTATCACACGCCATTCCACTGTATATCCTTCATCTCGAAAACATGCAAGAATCACACCAAAATCTCTACCTCTTTGTTTTGCAGGAGATTTTAACAATCTATCAACATTTTCTAATAATACGAATGGTGGTTTCTTTGCTTCTAAGGTCTCACGTATTGACCACCATAAAATTCCCTTTTTTCCTTCAAGCCCTTTGGAAGTAGCTAACGAAGATGCTACTGAATAGTCCTGGCACGGAAACCCCCCGACAAGTAAATTAAAGTCAGGAAGCGTTGTTTTATCTACATCTTCAATATTATAATTAGTAGTATCTTCACCATTATTATCTAATCTTGTTCCAAATCGATATACATAACAGTCATGTGCGTACTGTGTACTTTTCTCTGCTGGCTCCCACTGGCTAAACCAAACTGTATCCCATTTTTCTTCTTTTCCGTAATCTTCTACTGTTCTTATATTATTAAGCCCACATCTAAAGCCACCTACTCCAGCGAACAATTCGCAAACTGTTTTCTTCACTTCTTTTACCTCTTCTTTTACTATTCGAACGATCGTTCTTTATATATAATATCTCATTTTATTGTTTTTGTAAAGATCCTTATTTAAATAATTCTAAAATAAGTTGATCTACCTCTTCTCTATTTTTTATTCCGCTAATATCAATGGCTCTCCATTTGTTTTTACTGAGTACAATTCTTTCTTTTTCATCTAATCCATCAAAAAAAGCCCACTTTTTTGATTGTACTTTAAATTTGGGGGAATATACTTCTCCATTTATTTGAATTTTACCAGTATTATACTCCATGCCAATATTAGAAAGTCTTTCTTTCAATTCAAGAATGGAATCAAAGATATCACTCTCCTTAATTTGCAACTGCCTTGCTTGATTCATAGAATATTCGTATAAACTTAAATCGTTCCATTGAGAGGTGGTATTCGGATGTAAATCTGACAAATAACTTCTTTTACACTGTTCATCCACAATTTTTTGCATCCCTTTAGGATACCCTTTTGCAATGCCAACCGCTTTTATTAAAGAATAATCCCCCGCTGCATACTCTCTACTAATCCAATCAACATATCTCATCAATTGTAAAGGAAAATCCTTCGTTGCCTTTCCTTTTTTCAACTCTATAACCATATATTTTTCTATTGGTTTTTCTGTGTCTGGGAAATTCTCCAAATATCTGTATGCAAAAATATCCATTTTATCAATATATGCTAACGGCTTAAATGGAGAAGCAATGACCTGATGTGTAACATAATCATACTTTTCACCTTCAAATCCATTTTTTGAAATGGAATCTATCATCCAAGCTTCTAACAGCATTTCAGTATTTATTTCATTTTTTTCATAATTAAACTCTTTCATTATAGTTTCTTCAGGATTGATAAGATACTTTTCCAAATCGAATTGTAAAATCCGTTCATGTTCTGAGGTACTGTATTCAAAGTACCTCTGTTTGTCTCTATTTTTTAAATAAATACATTCTTTTAAAGCTCTATTTTCTTCATCATCTATCTTTATAAAAGTAACATTTTGAAATGCTCTCAACATTCTAAATGCTGATGGTCTATATGACAGCACCTCATCCATATCAACGCCTTCTGCAAAAAACTGTTGATCTGGCTCAAAGAGACATAACCACCTATACTCTGGTCCCAATTGCATCAATGGTTGATCTGCTTCTACTACTTTTCTTTTCTTTCAAAAATATTTGCATCCAAAGAATTTTTGTATTTACAATCTATCCCCACATTAACCAGTTTTCCAACTCCATAAATACGTCTATCAGATAAAAAATACACATTATCACCCGCTTGCATCGAACAATAATCTGCTAATACCGCTGCCATAACTTGTTTACTTTTATTACCTGACCTTTCATTTTCCTGTAATGAAAGTTTATCATTTGGTACTTTTGATGCATATACTCCTTGCCTAATGCACTTTTTTACGCCTTCAATATTCTCTTCTTTATATATAGAAAAAATAAACCCTGCCATACTATTCCTCCTTGAATCGTTCATCTAACTGCGACAAAATATAACTATTATTCAACCAGAAACATTGCTTTGGGTACTGTCTTCCGTCTGGAAGTTCGTAAGTATCTTTTGAATTCTGTGCATGTGGTCTTACATGGCACACTGGATTTTCTGATGATTTTGGAAAATTATTATAATTCTTTCCATTTCTCTTTTCTATCTGAAGTCCTTCACGAAGCACTCTCTGCGTCTTTTCCCAAACCGCCTTCACATTGCCTTCCAAATCATCATATGGAATATTCCAGAACTGACAGCCTTTTAATCTTAATTCATCTTGTTGATCAAACTTATAAACTACAAACAAAAATCTAGTTTCACGTAAATAATTTCCAAATGCAGAATCTTCCCAGTCTTCCTCTACTAACTCTTTAAATTTGAATGTAGGGAATGACATATTTTCCTTTATCTTATTATTTTTCTCAATACGTATCGTCTTGACTACTACATTTGCTTTTTCAAATTCTTCCGCATGATTCCCTTTTATGCCTAACATCCGATATGCTAACATTGCCTCCAGATTTTTCGGTTTCTTTTGATATTCTATATGGAATGTGTTGCATAAATCAGTAACCGGCCAATCACAATACGCATCTATTTTCCCTACAACATAATCTTCAAAAGATTCCTCTACAGTACCCTTGATGATTGGTTCATATGTATTTTTTCCCGGAATAATATAATTGTTCAGAACATATGTCATGTATGAATTCTTAAATGCAAACGCCCGTGGTTTTGCTAATTCATCACTAAATGGCTGCTTTCTCCGGTCCTTTGACGTTGCTGCCTTTGGTGCTGCTCCCAGATACAGAGTATCTCCTTCAGATAATTCATGTGCTTTTCCGTTTCTGATTTTCTCAACAATAACCTCAAAATCATGTGCTATGATTTTTATATCTTGCTCCGGCGGTGCAAACAACTTCACATATCCAATACGATAATCTAACCGGTTCTTTATCTCTTGTTGATACAGATAATACACCAGTAAAATCAAGCGAGCCTTTTGCCACATGTGACTATCTTCAAATGTTTCATCAACAACTGAGAAATAATCAATCATGGTCAATATCAGTCTTTCTTTGGCTACCAGTGTCCCATTCTTATTTTGTTTATACGGTGTTACTTTTAGTTCTACACCTGCTTTATCAAAATCCGGACGTGCATCATTATTCGTTTGATAGTGAAAGAATCTCTCTTCTATCAGTTCTCCTAAACCACCTTTTCGCTTCTTATTCTCGTGCTTTACTTCATAATTTGTTGTTTCTCTGACAACCATAGCTTTTGTGATGTCATCCTGCTTACACACATCTGCAAATGTTTTTCCAATCAACTTTTTTGCATATGTTTCAATCGAAATCGGATCCGTTTCATCGTATTCTTCTAAATAATTCATCATTACATTTCCTCTTCATCGTCTACTTCTTCCAGTTTCTGTTCAAATATCGTCTCTTCTATCACTCTAATGCACTGTTCTGTATCTTTCAAAATATCTTTTCCCCAGAAATGTATCACAGTCCATCCCATAAAATTTAATTGCTGGTCCTTTTCTTCATCTCTTTGGATATTCCGTTCTATTTTCTTAACCCAATAATCTGGATTTTTTCCTTTTTCTAATCGTGGCTTCAGGATTTCCCAATCTTTTCCATGAAAAAACTCACTATCACAGAAAATCGCAATACGATACTTAGTCAGGACAATATCTGGTCTCCCCGGCAATCCCTTGTAATTTTTTCGATAACGAAATCCCCTATGCCATAGTGCCTTTCTCAACACAACCTCTATATTTGTATCTTTTCCACGTATCTTGCTCATATTCTTATGGCTTTTTTCTGTAACTTCGCCATGAAAACGTGGTTCTTTTGTTGGCATACTTTTCCACCCTCAATACCGTATAATCTATTTTATTGTATCAAACTAACAGGCACTATTCAATTCCCTGTCAACAGAAAAAAGACACGTTTTTCAATCAACGTGCCATTTTTCATATCATATTTGATTTTCAATTACATGTATTCTTTATGCATAAATTATTTCCAGTAATACCGATTTACCCCATTATCCTTGCCTGCACATATTCTAGATTTCCACAGTATGGTGTCCCCACCAAATACCATTCTCTTGCTGGATTCATCTCCATTCTGGTCTGTACCCATTTATCATCCACCAGCACTTCCATTCCTTCTCCACAGTGAAATCCTGGAGCAATCCATAAGTCTGACGATAATAATCCATATCTTCCATTACTGCAGTTATATCCTAACCTTCCCTGTTTCATCATTTTCTGCTCCTTTCCAGTCTGTAAACGGAATTTGTAAACAGGGATCAAAAGACTTTAAAAGTTAACTTTTTAAATTTTTTCTCTAAGTTCCGTTTACATCGTTTACAATAATCTTTACTTAAATGGTATTTCCAACTGTTTCGGTACTTCCATGAATCCACCTTTATCTTTCTTCACAAAGTCTTCGATCCGTTTCCATGACCGCTGTATTCCATATTCCTTTCCGAACCGATGTGTACCATGTGGTTTCCAGCCTACAATCGCATTGTTCATAATATTGGCAATTTCTTTACCTTCCCACTGTTTCATTTCTCCAGTTCGATGTAACGCTTCATCGAACAGAATTCTTGTACATACATAATCGTCATCGTAGTCATCAAGAAATGCCTGTATGATTCCGGCATTGGTATCTTCCGGCATAAATTCTTTCTGCAGACGCTTTTGCCTCTTTCTCAATTTCCTTTGTAAATCCTAAGAACACATTTCCCTGTCGATACAGTACCATTGCCTCTGCCCAGGCCTGTTCGATATAGGCTTTGCTCTCTGCCTCATTGTCCAGAATATGAACTTCTGCTTTCGACATATCTGTCATCACCGGAGCAAATCGTCTGTTTCCGGTTCTGTCCAGAGGAAGGAAATTCAGATCATTTGATGTTCCGCAAAATACACACTGTCTCGGTCTGTCTTCCGGGTGAACTTCATAAGGCACTTTATAAGTTTCTTTCTGTCTGCTCAGAAACGATTTTATCTGTTCAATATTCTTTGCTGTGATAGTTGCCTTCATTTCTCCCATTTCGATAATCCAGTGGTTCTGCAGTTTTCTATAAATATTTTCATCGTCCAGATGATCCAGATTGTCACTGAACCATTCTTCTTTTATCGCCAGATATTTGAAAAACGTAGACTTTCCGGCTCCTTGACTTCCCACCAGGCACAGCATAATGTCATATTTTATTCCCGGTTCATAAATTCTTGAAATCGCTGCCAGCATGTGCATTTTCATTACTCCGATTGTGTATTTGCTCTTTTCTGCTCCCAGAAAATGCGGAAGCATATTTTCTATTCTTGGGATTCCGTCCCAAGCCAGACTCTCCAGATAATCCCTGATTGGATGATATTTATTTTCATCGGAAACAATATCTACTCCTGCTTTAATCACACGCTCACTTGTCAGTTCATAATTTTCTTCCAGATACATTTTCAGATTATTTTCATCAGTATCTGTAACCGTAGGACTGTTATTTCTCCGTTCCCATGGCACCTCTTTCACAATATCCACTCTTCCGGAAAGTTCATTTCGTTTAATTGCTTTTTTCAGTACCGGATCATTTTGAAGTACCGTTACACAATTTCTGATTGTCTGCTTTGTTCTTCCTTTATCGGTATGCTCCAGCATATTATTGACATCTTCTGCTGTAAGCATCTCCTCGTTCACAATATCTTCTAATTCCATCAAGGACTTCTCGCTGATATTCGTTAATTCTTTTCTCAATTCGCTCAACCTCCCTTCTCTTCATCTTGAAAAATTCTGCAATTTCCTCTCCTGTTCCAAACATCAGCATGTCCAGATAGTCATTTATCTTTCTTTCATTTGCCAATGCCTCCGTAAATAATTCGTGCCACTCTTCATCTGGTTCTGGTCTGTAAAACTCTTTCCAGAACTGAATCCATTTCAGATATCTAATCAGCACGTCTGTTGCATGTTTTAACCACTGCTCCAGTTTTTCTCTGATCATCACAGCTTTAGATTGCTTTTGTTTTACCCTGTTTCGGGGCGTCCTTTCGTATTTGCTTCTGTTTCCGACTTTAATATCCAGTCCAAAATCTTCTATCAGCTTTTTCGCAGCTTCATACTGTGATATTCCAAATAACCTTGCTGTAAAATCTATCGCATCACCGCCCACTCCACATGCAAAGCAATGATATATTTTATCTGCCTTCATACTTGGGTGACGGTCTTTATGAAACGGACAACACGCCATTCCATTCCTTTTTACTTTAATCCCATAATGCTCTGCAGCATGTCTCGCTGTCACACATTCTTTTACCTGTTCAAATAATGTCACTTCTACCTCCTGCCCTTCCGGGCAAGTCTCTGATGAACAGATATTCGGGAATTGTTGTATCTTTCAATTCGTGATATACTGAATCTGCCAAGATGGTATATCAGTGAATCTGATTATCAGAGAACTTGCTCAGATATTTTGTCTGGGCTTTTTCTTTTTGTCTGTCAGTAGTCATAGCTCCTCTCCTTACACAAATCTCCTTGTAGGAATAATGATGATTTCAAATTTGCTTCCGTCCTCTAATTCAAGAAGAATCACATAATCTGAATCCCGATCCGGTAAAATGGAACTTATCTTCAATTTCTTACTGTAGTTAATTGCATCAAATATTTTTCCGACTACTTTCTTTGTTTTCATTTGCTTCTTCCTCCGTGTTAACGTTTGTTGTCCAGCATCTCAGCTACTTTTTTCTGCTGTGACGGGTACAGATGCCCATAAGTGTTCAATGTCATCTGAATATCTTTGTGCCCCAGCCTTTCCTTGATAATCAGTGGTTCTACGCCCTGATAGATCAGATATGCCACATGACTGTGACGGATATCATGCACTCTGATTGGTTTTACACCGGTCAATGCTTCATATTTCTTGAGCCGTTTCTGCAGTGTTCTCGCCACAATCGGAAACAACCGCTGGTCTTCCGGAAATCCATAATGTTTCTTCGCATAGTCCTGCACCTCTTCTTTAAGAAAATTGGGAATATCAATGGTACGGACTGAATTCTCTGTTTTTGGAGTATCAATCACATCTCTTTTCCTGATCCGGTTATACGTCTTATTGATATGCAGGAGATTACCACTCATATCAAAGTCCGAAAGACTCAATGCCAGAAGCTCTCCTTCCCTGATTCCTGTCCAGAACAAAATTTCAAATATCAGATAATCCTCACTCCCCGGCTCAATCCCTGCAATAAATCTGTCATATTCTGCTTTCGTCCAGAATTCCAGCTTATTAGCATCTGATTTTCCCATCTTTTTTACTTTCTTACATGGATTTTCCTTCAGATTGTAAATTTTCTGTGCATGATTAAACAGTGCATTTAACTGATTCTGAATCATACGCTCATAAGTCTTGCTGTATCCTTTTTCCTGAATAGTATTCTGCCACTGAATAATCTCTGCCGGTGTGATCTCATTCATTTTTCTTGTTCCAAAATACGGAACAATGTGCTTGTTCATCATGTGCTGCTTGTTACGGATTGAATTTTCTTTCAGTTCATTCTTTTTATCTTCAAAATAGACTTGAATAAAACTGTTCATCTCCATTTTCATATCCGCCGCAGTCTTTCTTATGAATTCCTTTTCATAATTCAATGCTTCTTTCTTGGTCTTGAACCCTCTTTTCAGCTTCTGTGTTTTCTTTCCTGTCCAGTCAATATAACGGAAGCTTACATACCAGGTTCCCTGTGTTTTGTCCTTGTAAGCTGACATCTTAAATCCTCCTTCATACTGCTCTCTGAGAGCATCCATAAAATTTTGTTTCCCAGTAGGAACGTGGAATCTTTCCACGAACTGCCACATATCCTTCCTTTACCAGTTCAGCATTGAGCTGTTTCAGAATAGAATAAGCTTTACTGCGTTTCACACCTAATTCTTCCATGACATCATCAACAGTCATCATATAATTAGTTCTCATAGCGTCCTCCTTTTAAGTCACTTTTGTGACTCTTTTGATGTTTTCTACTATAATTCACTTTTGTGACTTTGTCAATAACCTTTTGCGAATTTTATTTTTATATTCCATTCTACATTTTCAAGCTCTGCAAAAATCACCCTCTTTCGCATCATTCACTTTTGTGCTAGAATAGAATCACAAATATTATTAAGGAGGCAGCATTATGGTTGGTAAAAAAATCCGGGCATTCCGGGAATTTAGAGGATACAGTCAGATACAGTTAGCCGAGCTGTCCGGCATTAACGTAGGTACGATCAGAAAATATGAACTTGGAATCCGAAATCCAAAACCGGATCAGTTAGAAAAGATAGCAACTGCATTGGGATTAAATGTAAGTGTTTTCCTGGATTTTAATATTGAAACGGTCGGAGATGTACTCTCTTTATTGTTTTCTATTGATGATTCAGTGAACCTCTCACTTGCCGAGATGCCTGATCAGAAAATTTCACTGACTTTCGACAATCCTACAATGCAGGACTTTTTCAGTAAATGGTGTCAATTTAAAAACGTCTATGAAAAGGAAAAAGCTGAAATATTAGCTATCGAAGATGAAGATAAAAGACAGGAAGAACTGGATAAGCTCAACGCTACCCAGGACGAATGGAAACTGCGTGCTATGGGAACTACGATAGGCTGTCACACTATCGTTAAGAAGGGTACTGAAGGTAATTCCATCAAGACATATGATCTGACATAATTTTTGCAAAAGAAAAAGAGCCCCTATGAGCTCTGAGTTTTTGGTGGTCTGGGTGGGAGTCTGCTTAGTATGTTAAACCGTGCAACCATTACACTTCACCATCGCATACTCCCAGACCAAATATTAATATGTATTCTTTTCTCATCGAATCAAGTCCTTTCTTGCAAATATGTTTGACTGCATCATAAATCAATCCAGAAACTAGGCAATTCGACAATGCTCCCAATATTGGTTTGATGGTGTTTGGAATCGAACCAAATCCTGTTACTAACTATGTTATACTTATAGTATAACATAATTTTAAAAATTGTCAATCTTAATATTTTGTTATCATTCTGTTATCACAAATGGTTGTCAGGATACTCTCCCGGCAACCGTTTTTCTATCCTGTTCGTTATTCTTTTCTGCTCTTTTATATATTTTCAGGCAACAGAAAAACCCCGGAAACCTTACGGTTCCGGGGTATCTTACGTTTGGACACAATGTACCTTGCGGTACTCTATTTATATAATTAAGATGTTATGCTAAAATTATTCGATAACTGTAGCAACACGTCCTGATCCAACAGTACGTCCACCTTCACGTTTGTGAGGTTCTTAAAATCTCATTATTTTCTGTGATTTTCGTGTCTTTATTGTCCTGTGTTATAGGATTTCTACGCTATATTTCTGTTCTCTTCATTTTTTAGTATCAAAACGGTATCACAGCCAGATTTTCATGAGCTGTCAACTTTCCGGTTGCAGATTCCCACCTTGACTGTTATAATCGAAACATGGGTGCTATCATAACGGTAGGCGGTTAGTCCTTCAGCAGAGGGACTGTGACCCTCTGATTACATAGAAACTCGAAAGAGAATCCACTGGAAAGGAGGGCTAAGCCATGAGTATTGTTGATTTTATTGCAGTAGTGAGCTTCGGCTTAACCTGCTTTGGTCTTGGATATACCTTTGGCAAGGATAATAATAAACCACAAAAATAGCCGCCCTGGTCTGGTAAACTAAGCGGCAATTTTTGTCAAAACATATATCGGACTAACCGTCTATCGGTAGCACTCTTTTTCTATAATCATATTAGCACGCATGTGTGAAAATGTCAAAAATTTTCTTCATTCTTGGTTATTAATCTCCTTGATCAACTGTACTGCCTTCTCTGCATCATCGGTTTTCACGAATATATCCACACCATATATTCCAAATCCAGGTGCCCCATGCATTGCAACATTCGCACCTGCTTCCTGTGAAAAAGCTGCTATTCCATTTTGCTTTAACATTTCTACAAGTTGTTCTGTCTCTACTATATTCTGTGCATTATAAATTTTTGTCCATTCTACCTGAGATAGGGAAATTTCCTTTTTCTCCTGAACATTTGACAAATTCTGGTTTCTTTTTCGATTAATAAATGCCAAGAGCCTAAGAATAATAAATGCCACAATAGTAATACCAATCAGAAATCCCAATGCTAATCGTGTTATCTGTGTTTCTGTAGCTCCCATTCTGAATAAGCATACACCATAGATGACGGTAAAAATTCCTGCACATATCACACTGGTGAGAAAATCTCTCCATATAGTAGCACTTTTTGGCAAACATTTATCCCATATTCCATTGTACACCATAATAGAGGCGTACAGGATTCCTCCTACTAAAGCAGTTGCTGTCTCTCCTAAAACCAAGCGAATATCCACCGTTAATAACATCTGAATAATAATCGCTAACACACTAATCACAAACATTGATGCAAATGCAAGATTTCCAGCCTTTAATGCTTTTTGTTTCACCCATTCTTCATACACCGCAACTTTGTCCAATGTTTCTTTCATCTCTTTATTCATAGTCTGGCTCCTTTCTCCATCCAGGAGCTCTCTCATCTCAACATCGTAATACTCAGCAAGTTGAACAAGTATACTGAGATCTGGCATATTTATTCCTGTTTCCCATCTGGAAACTGTTCTTGCAGATACTCCAAACTTTTCAGCAAGCTGCTCTTGTGTAAGATTCTTTTCTTTACGACATTGCTTTAAAAAAGCTCCAATCTTTTTTGTATCCATATCTCTACCTCTCTTCCACTTACAGCTTACCAATATATACCAAAATTACCACGACATAAAACGAGAATCCGCTAATTTTCAACCGGACATCGTATGTCTAAAACAAATAAACGGTATTTTCACCCCAAAAGCATTCTATTCCTCTATAAATTAACCTTCTCTTTTATGTCTATCCATAAGCAGCAGAATAAACATAACAAACCATATCACCCATGCCATTAAACAACCGATTCCTATATACCAAATATCTATTATCATTCCAGCAATAAAAGGAATTGACATAAACATCATTCTCTTCCCATATGCCTTACACATAGCATTTTCATCATATTTTTTCGTTCTTCTGCTGCTTTCATATTATAACCAGACAAGAATTTGGATGCTTGTCCTTTTGACCTATAAAACCATATTCCAAATAAAAGCATAATCACTGCCATTGCAAAGTCAAAAATAATATAAATATAGAACATATAATGCCTTCCTTTCAGTCAATTCCTCAAACCAGAAGTTATTACTTTTTGCATAGTGTGTTTTCTAAAATGATAATAACCACGACATCAACTACAATGATTCCCAATGCAATATATACAAAAAATGCAGGCAAAATATTTTCAAGCAAGCCCATAATTAATGCAAGAATTGCTATAATAGACATTCCAATTCCTATTGTTCTGCATAACTTCTTTTCATCATATTTTTCCTTTTCTTCTTTTTGAAGCTTGTTATTATAATCCAGAAATAAACCAGCTTCCGTGTCCAGAAAGTAAAACTATAGAAAGTACAGCAAATATTACAAAGACAATCCACACTATCCAATCAGAACCTGTTGCTAAATCTGCTAATTTCAATTATAGACCCTCCCTAAATTTCGTTTTTCTTAATTCTAAAAATCTGAAAGTTGTCTTTTAAGATTTCAATTTCGTTAAATCCTCTAAATACATTTCTGTATAACCACATTCTGGGCAGACTGCAACTCTAACATCATCTATAGTTGTCGCCTTTTGTTTTTCATCTACACGAACAACCATCCCATAGCCACCGCCATTAACTTTAAGTCTTAAATCTAATTTCATACTTGCTCCACACTTTTCACATTTCCTCATTGTTTATACCTCCAAATCCCGAATTTGAGAAAAAGCTCAAAGGACTTTTAATGTCCCTTATGCTTTTCTCTTTTCTTTCGCTGTTTTAGTTCAAACATTCGCTGTTCTTCCGCCTCTTTTTTCTTTCGTTTTTTTTCTTTACGCTCCTGTTTGTTCTGTTCCTGTTGTAATTTCAACGCCTGTTGCGATTTTGTGCCAATGCCAGTTTCCAGCATCTGCTTTTTTGCTGAACGCTGCATCCGTTTCGGATTTCTTTTTATATCCTTTACAATAGCTTCAACAGCCGGACTGAATTTCAAACCGAAATAGTATTTTTGAATATATTCCTGCACTTCATATTCTTTTGGTTCTACGCCAAATGTTACCTTTGCCACAGATAATTTACCATCTTCAATATGCTCAAATATGCCTACCCAAAATGGTTCTTCAAAATATACCGTCAATCTTCCATTTACTTTGTCCATAAAAATCCCTCCTAAAATTTATTGAACAAAGAATGGACAACCCGGAGGGGCAGGTTACTTACCCTATTTATATAGGACGGCCGGGCTACCTACCGGCTCTGGCACATCAAAGATGCACGTTGCGTTTTTATCTTTGTTTTGATAACTTTCAATTTACCTTCACTTTATTTTACCATAGTGCTTTCTAAAGTTCTATTCTAATATACAAAAATGTAAAAAAGCGATCTTATCCCCCTCGCAATCACACATATATCATGTTTTTCAATACAATTTCTTCTGCACTAGCTTTTATATTATTCATCAGCCTGACCCTCTCCATCTGATCCTGTGCCTTTAATTCTTCAGTTACACCCTGTTTTTCTGTCATCTGTTCCATAAGCGTTTCCACCTGTTCTCTAGCTTCCTGATCAGTCTGATTCAGATGTTCATTCAGCTTTCCAGTCAATAACAAATACTGATACCTTGCTGATCTGTGTTCTTTTAAGAACTGCTTTCGTAACATTCCATATTTTCCATATGTCGGTTCTTCTTCTCTTAAAACCAGATCCGGCAAATAGTAATCTCCATGCAACGTATAGCTCATTCCATTTTTCTCATCTAAATCTGTTTTTTCATAGTCTAAATCTCCAATCCTTTGTATTTTGTTTATTTTTCTTACGTTGTTGGTTTTCAATCTGGCTCTTTTGAGTTGCCCATTCCAACTGTTTCAGAACGCTTCCCTTTGGCATTTGCTCCATTCGCCGTTTTTCTTCCAGTGCCCTTTGTTCTTTAATGTCCTGCTGCACCACATCCTCTACAGTTTCCATTCCCAGAATACGCACCACTCTGTCATATCTGTCCGAAGTCTCCTGTAAACGTTGATTATCATTTGATAATTTTCCATTTTCCTTACGTACATCGTCTAACTGTTTCTGGATATTATCACATTCCTCAACAGATTTTTGATATTTATTTTTCCAGCTTTCTACCATTTTGTTAAGCTCTACAACCTTTCCAGCTAATGCAGCAATCTGATTCTTCATCTTGATAAACAATGGCTTGATTTTATTCTCCCTGTAAGGTACTGCACGTTCAAATGTTCCTGCCTCCGGTAAAAACGTCTTAATCATTCCATATTCTTTTATTTCCTTACTGGCATTATCCATGATTGGTTGTAGCACATTCCGACGATCTTCCAGACTTTTTAGTTCTTTTTCTGCGTCCTCTGCCCTTTGTTCTGCTTCTTGCTTCTCCCTAATTGCCTGTTCCTTATCGTCTTTTAAAATCTGGATATCTGCTCTGGATTCCGCAATTTGTGCTGTCAGTTCTTCGTTTTCTGCAGTTAGATACTCTTTCTCCTGCTCTAATTTCTGTACTTCCTTTTTCCGTTCTTTTTTCTTGAAGTTATAGACATCCAGATGTTCCTCATGACTGCCTTTCTGTTCCCATTCAATACCATGCTCTTTTGCAATCCCTGCCAGAACTTCTTTTTCATGGTTCATCCACTGGTTTAACTCAGTATCATGCTTATTCCCACCTTGAAATCCAAGACTTTTTAATGCCTGTTTCAGCGAAACTCTGGTGTCCATTCCTTTTCCTTTCCAATCAGTTACATAAGGAATAAAATCAATATGTAGATGTGGCGTAGCTTCATCCTGATGTAGATAACAACCAAATACCCGTAGCGTTGGATTCCGTTTCTGGAAGTCCTTTACATACTCATCCAGTACTTTTACAGCCTGACCTCCTTCTGCTGTTCCGACAGCCATATCTTCTCGATTTCCAATCTGGAAAATCACTTCATGGAACAATTTTTCCTGTTTGCCCTGCCGGATTTTTTCATAGTAATTTGTAATCTGTCGATCTTTTCTTTTCCCGATATTATATCGTTCTACAGCTTCATCAAACAGTTCTTTATAAACTTCTTTTAAATTCTCATTCTGATAGCAAATATTTAATTGCACTCTGTCTGAATCAACATTTTCTGCTATAAATTCCCTTCTGTTATGAGCCAGAGAACCTGTCCCGATCATACCACTAATTGTTCGTTTCAGCGTCATGTTCGTCACCCCACTTTCTAAAACCAGTGCCAGACATGGCACATAAATTTGTATCTTTACCAGCTATAGTATAAAAAGAAATCTTCGCCGGATACGGCGGTTTTGTTACTTTTGTCAAAAGTAACGCAAAAGCACTTTCGACAGCCGTTCCGTCCATCAAAAGTACCCTTGCGCCCTGCCGGGGGCTATTTTATCTCTTTCGTTACTCTCTCGATTAAATTATTCCGTTATTCTTGCCTGCACATATTCCAGATCTCCACAGTATGGCGTTCCAACCAGATACCATTCTCTTGCTGGATTCATCTCCATTCTTGTCCTTACCCACTTATCATCGACCAGCACCTCAAGACCTTCTCCACAGTGAAATCCCGTATCAATCCATAAGTCTGATGCCAACAACCCATATCTGTTATTGCTACTGTTATATCCTAATCTTCCCTGTTTCATTGTATCTTTCTCCCTTCTTCACAACTATCAAATTTACAGCCGTCTCACATTCCAGCCACAGTTTTCCGTCTGCACCTTACCAACTTTCTCCTTGTTTACTTCTCACAGGTGCGTGACACGCTCCTGTAAAAAGATAATCAATAAGAACTGTTACCATCGAAAGCTCTCTTGCATTCCTTTTCTGTCCAGATACTCCTGCCGGAACTTTTCCCGTTCTTCTTCTGTTGGTGCAGTTTTGAATTTACTGTATACCTCACGATTTACCATTGCATCCAGCTTTTTCTCCAGACCTTTTCTTATATCATCTGCTTCCTGTTCCTGATCCAGTAAATGATATTTTATAATCTTTCCAAATAACTCCTCTGGAATCATAACGTTTTTCAAGCTCTCACCTTCTTACAATTTATGTAAGGACGCAACACTGCAATGTCTTTACAGATTGCAACCTTGCATTTTAATTCCGCATTTTCTATATACTCTGCAATGTTGCACCCTTAATTTATTCCGGCTTAACTTTATCTAAATCCCAATACCATGAATTGCCGATTCGTCTTGCCTTAATTTCAAGTTCCTTTTTTGCATTTTCCAGTGTTCTTTTAGAAATATTCAAATCTTCTGCCATATCAAAGATTTCACTGCTTTGCACAGAAGTTGATGTTTCTGCCAGTTCCCTCAGCATCTTCTTTGCCTGTTCCAGTTTATTTACCTTTGGCGCAATTCCACCAAGCACCTCATCTGCTGTGATTTCATAGTCACCTATCCACTCAAATCCTGTTTCTGTCAGGCGAAATGCTTTGGAATGCCCAAATGCAGCCAGATTATTTTTAATCTGAACCACTGCTCTTAAATCCGGTTCTCCCTCTATTCTTCCTACCAGTAATACGCTTCTGGCTACTGCAAAAAAGTCAATCGAACCCATTCCTCTATATGCAGCTTTGTTTCCACCAGCTTTATTCATGTGTCCGATTAATAAAATTGCACATTTGTATTTTTCTGCCAACAAACTCAATCTTTTCGTCATATCCCTTGCTTCATTTGCACGGTTCATATCCATTGTTCCTCCAAGGTATGCCTGAATCGGATCTAAAATAAGCACTCTCGCACCAGTCTGTTTGATAGCAGTTTCCAGTCTTTCATCAATCATGGAAAGTGATTTTTCTGTTTCATCTATAACCATAATTCTTTCACAGACCGCTTCTGCCAGCTCCAGTCTGGGTTTTACTGTATCTGCCAGTCCATCTTCCGCTGTCTGATAGATAATATTCACGGGTTCTGTTACTTTCATATCGTTATCCAGACCTTCTCCTTTAGACAATCTTGCAGCAATATTTAATACCAGCGTAGTTTTTCCATCACCGGGATCTCCCTGAATAATCGTTAATTTTCCATAAGGGATAAACGGATACCAGAGCCAGTCCACTGTCTGAGACTGGACATCTGACATCTTTATCATTTTCAATTCTGTTTTATTCTCATTTCTCTGTTCCATAAATTCCTCCATTTTCCCAACTGTTCTCGCCAGTTATCTGTTGTTCTCTGGAAGAATCTCTGCTATAATCAACTTGTCTAGGGTTGACATTTGTGGATTCGTCCTCATTTGTCACATTGCTCCGGTTGTTCGTACTTCCGGAGCTTTTTATATTTTCATCATCCAACATATCTGCCACTACTTTCTGCTGATCTGGATATAAGTGCCCATAAGTATTCAATGTAATGCGAATGTCCGTATGTCCAAACCTTTCTTTAATCATCAATGGTTGCACTCCCTTATTGATCAGAAATGCCGCATGACTGTGACGAATGTCGTGTACTCTTATCTTTTTTACTCCGGTCTTTTGAACCACCTGTTTTAACTTATGCTGTACCGCTTCATGAACCATTGGAAAAATCCGTTCATCTTCGGGCAACTCATACAGTCTGCTAATATAGTCCTGAATCTCTTTTTTCAGAAATTCCGGTATGGAAATCGTACGGTTCGATTCTTCTGTTTTGGGAGATGTAATCACGTCCTCTCCATGCATACGGTAGTAAGTTTTATTGATATGAAGTAGATTCCTTTCAAAATCAATGTCAGCAGGTGTAATGCTGAGTGCTTCGCCTTCTCTCGCTCCTGTCCAGAATAATAATTCAAACAGCACATAATATTTGCTTCCCGGTTCTATTCCGGTCATAAACTGCCGATATTCTTCAATTGTCCAAAACTTCATTTTCTTTTTTGAAGTCTTTCCCATACGTTTTACTTTGTCACAGGGATTATCTGCCAGATTGTAGATATTCTTCGCATGATTGAATAATGCCGTCATCTGATTCTGTATTGTTTTCAGATAATCATCTGAATATCCTTTTTCAATAATCGTATTCTGCCACTGGATAATCTCTGCTGGTGTAATACTGTTCATTGGTCTGTCCTTAAAATACGGTAACAGTTGAGCCTTCATCGTATCTCTTTTATTCTTGATACTCCTGTCCTTCAATGACTGAGACTTGTCTCGGAAGTAGACTTCTACAAACTCTCCCATTGTCATATCCATGTCTGCTTTCGCTGTTCTTTTATACTCCGCTTCAAAATTTAATGCTTCTTTCTTAGTGCGGAATCCTCTTTTTACTTTTCGCTTTTTGGCTCCTGTCCAGTCCTCATAATAAAATGAAACATACCAGGTTCCTCTTTCTTCATCTTTGTATGCTGCCATACTTTCTCCCCCCCTTTACATTGCAATCTGGGAATATCCATAAAATTTCTTTTCCCAGAATGCTCTCGGTATCTTGCCCGCAACGGTCACATATCCCTGATCTGCAAGCTCTTTGTTCAGTTTGCGAAGTAGCTTGTAAGCATATCCAAGTGAAATCCCCATGCTCTCTGCAACTTCTTCCGCTGTAATCATATAGTTTTGTCTCTGCATATCATTTCCTCCTTGTCTATAATTATCATTTTCACTGATACTATATCATTTAAAGTAATCATTGTCAATGGTTTTTATCTGTGTGAATGATATTTTTCTATATTGTTGATTTTTATCATTTGTGATATACTAATCATAGCTTTTAAGGAGGTGGATAATATGCAGGAATCATCTATTTCAGAAAAAATAAAAGAGCTACGAACTGATCTGAAGATGAATCAAAAAAACTTTTCCGCAGCTATTGGTATACGTCAGTCAACTTTATCCAGTTATGAAAATGGTGTGGTTACTCCCTCCAATGATGTGTTATTGACTATTGCTCAGAAATTTCATGTCTCACTGGACTGGTTATTTGGATTATCTGAAAATAAAGTACAGATTTCTACTCTCAGCGATATTCTTTGGGTTTTACTGCAGATGAATGAATCCAATGAACTCCGGTATGAACTGGATATAAATAATAAACTTCCCGGTGATATAGAAACAGAAACACAGAAATGGTATGCCGGACTTCGCTTTTATGGAAATGATCCGGAACATTCTTTAAACGCAGATATGTGTAATTTTCTTGCTGATCTGCAGGAGAACAGAGAAAGCCTGGAATCTTATTTCACAGGCAAAGATATGTTTGATATGTGGAAAAAGCAGACGTTGGAATACTACACTTCCAAACCTGTCACCCATAAAGAAATTGAAGAACTGGATTTTGAGACACGAATCCGTAAACGAGATGAACTTTTAACACAGAAATTTTCCAATAACGAACAGAAATAGTATCATAACAGTATCACAGGCAGATATGCGAAGGTTTTCATTTTCTTCCCATACCTGCCTGTTTTTAATTTATTCGCTATTCTTTACAGCCTTTTTTTAATCTTCTGTTCAACAGAAAAACCCCGGAAACCTTACGGTTCCGGGGTATCTTACGTTTGGACACATGTACCTTGCGGTACTCAATATATATTAGTCAGTGATTACTCGATGATTGTAGCAACACGTCCTGATCCTACAGTACGTCCACCTTCACGGATAGCGAAAGTAAGACCCTGAGCCATAGCGATTGGGTGGATCAGTTCGATTGTCATTTCGATGTTATCTCCAGGCATGCACATTTCTGTTCCTTCTGGAAGGTTGCAAACACCTGTTACGTCTGTTGTTCTGAAGTAGAACTGTGGACGATAGTTGTTGAAGAATGGAGTATGACGTCCACCTTCATCTTTTGTCAGAACGTAAACCTGAGCTGTGAATTTTGTATGGCATGTAAGTGTTCCTGGTTTAGCAAGAACCTGTCCACGCTCGATTTCGTTTCTCTGAACACCACGAAGAAGTGCACCGATGTTATCACCAGCCTGAGCTTCATCAAGGAGTTTACGGAACATTTCGATACCAGTTACAACAACTTTACGTGTTTCTTCTTTGATACCAACGATTTCAACTTCGTCAGATACGTGAAGTACACCAGCCTCTACTCTACCAGTAGCAACTGTACCACGACCTGTGATAGAGAATACATCCTCTACAGGCATTACGAATGGTTTATCTGTGTCACGCTGTGGGTCTGGAATGTAGCTGTCAACAGCATCCATAAGTTCCATGATCTTGTCTCCCCACTCGCTGCTCGGATCTTCAAGAGCTTTAAGAGCTGATCCACGGATAACCGGGATGTCATCTCCTGGGAAGTCATACTCGCTTAAGAGTTCACGGATTTCCATTTCTACCAGTTCAAGAAGTTCTTCATCATCAACCATATCACATTTGTTCATGAATACAACGATGTAAGGAACACCTACCTGACGAGAAAGAAGGATGTGCTCTTTAGTCTGAGCCATAACACCATCTGTAGCAGCAACAACGAGGATAGCACCATCCATCTGAGCTGCACCTGTGATCATGTTCTTAACGTAGTCAGCATGGCCTGGGCAGTCAACGTGTGCATAGTGTCTATGCTCTGTTTCATACTCAACGTGTGCTGTAGAAATTGTGATACCACGTTCTCTTTCTTCCGGAGCTTTATCGATATTAGCGAAATCTGTAGCTGTGTTACCAGCAACTCTTTCAGACAGAACTTTTGTGATAGCTGCTGTTAAAGTTGTTTTACCATGGTCAACGTGTCCGATGGTACCAATGTTACAATGCGGTTTTGTTCTCTCAAACTTAGCTTTTGCCATTTTAAAACGTCCTCCTTAAAACATTTGGCTCTTATATTATTATAGAGCGCCTTTTTCGGTTTTAAACTTGCTATCCTTGATTATATTGCATAACCGGAATATTTGCAAGCATTTTATACAATTTGATAAGTTTCACACTATAAACAGTGTATCATTATCAATTGTTGTATCATTACAGTCCACACATTACTGAGAACATAGTGAACAGTAACTTTATATCTCCTACACCCTGCCGGCTTTAAACACCGGCAGACTGCAGATGATCAATAATTATCAGTCTTTCTTAGAAAGGATTTTTTCCTGTACAGACTTCGGAACCTGCTCATATTTCTCAAAGAACATAGAGTAGTTACCACGTCCCTGTGTTCTGGAACGAAGATCTGTAGCATATCCGAACATTTCGGAAAGCGGTACATATCCGCGGATCATCTTACCACCGCCGATATCTTCCATACCTTCGATACGTCCACGACGGGAGTTGATATCACCGATTACATCACCCATGTAATCTTCAGGTGTTGTAACCTCTACCTTCATGATCGGCTCAAGAAGTACAGGAGCTGCTTTCTGCATAGCATCCTTGAATGCAAGAGAACCTGCAATGTGGAATGCCATTTCAGAAGAGTCGACTTCATGGTAAGAACCATCATATACGTTAGCATATACGCCGACTACCGGGAATCCGCCAAGGATACCGGCTTTCATAGCCTCTTCGATACCTTCGCCAACTGCAGGAATGTATTCCTTCGGAATAGCACCACCAACAACTGTAGATTCGAACTTGTACAGTTCTTCTCCGTTGGCATCCATAGGCTGGAATTTAACTTTACAGTGACCATACTGTCCACGACCACCGGACTGTTTTGCATACTTGCTGTCTACATCAACAGGTTTGGTGATTGTTTCTTTGTAAGCAACCTGAGGAGCACCTACGTTAGCCTCTACCTTGAATTCACGAAGGAGACGGTCAACGATGATATCCAGATGAAGCTCACCCATACCAGCGATAATGGTCTGTCCTGTTTCCTGATCTGTATGTGCACGGAATGTCGGGTCTTCTTCTGCAAGTTTTGCAAGAGCTTCACCAAGTTTACCCTGTCCAGCTTTAGTCTTAGGCTCGATAGCCAGCTCGATAACTGGTTCTGGGAATTCCATGGACTCCAGGATTACCGGATGCTGCTCGTCACAGATTGTATCACCAGTTGTTGTGAATTTAAATCCGATCGCTGCAGCGATATCACCGGAATATACTTTATCAAGTTCCATACGTTTGTTAGCATGCATCTGAAGGATACGTCCAACACGTTCTTTCTTGTCCTTAGTAGCGTTAAGTACATAAGAACCGGAATTCATTGTACCGGAGTATACACGGAAATATGCAAGTTTACCAACGAATGGGTCTGTCATGATCTTAAATGCCAGAGCTGAGAATGGTTCTTCATCAGAAGAATGTCTCACTACTTCATTACCGTCCAGATCAGTTCCCTGGATTGGAGGAATGTCTGTAGGAGCCGGCATATACTCAAGGATAGCATCAAGAAGCTTCTGAACACCTTTGTTTCTATAAGCAGAACCACAGCAAACCGGAACAGCTGTACACTCGCATGTCGCTTTTCTTAATGTTGCTTTCAGTCTCTCAACAGTTGGTTCTTCACCTTCAAGATATTCCATCATTAAGTCGTCATCAAGCTCACAGATTTTCTCAATGAGCTCTGTATGATAAAGCTCAGCATCTTCCTTCATGTCTTCAGGAATATCAACGATGGAGATGTCATCACCTTTTTCATCGTTGTAGATGTAAGCTTTCATTTCGAATAAGTCAATGATTCCTTTGAAATCATCTTCTTTTCCGATTGGCAGCTGTAAGCAGATTGCGTTTTTACCAAGACGAGTCTTGATCTGCTCTACTGCACCGTAGAAGTTTGCACCAAGGATATCCATCTTGTTGATGAATGCCATACGTGGTACATTGTAAGTGTCGGCCTGACGCCATACGTTTTCAGACTGCGGTTCAACACCACCCTTAGCACAGAAAACGCCGACAGCACCGTCAAGTACACGAAGAGAACGCTCAACTTCTACTGTGAAGTCAACGTGACCTGGGGTATCAATGATGTTGATACGATGTTCCAGAGCACCTGGCTTCGGTTTGCAGTTCTCTTCCAGAGTCCAGTGACATGTTGTAGCCGCTGAAGTGATTGTGATACCTCTCTCCTGCTCCTGTTCCATCCAGTCCATGGTAGCAGTACCTTCATGAGTATCACCAATCTTATAGTTAACACCTGTATAATACAGGATACGTTCTGTAAGAGTTGTTTTACCCGCATCGATATGAGCCATAATACCAATATTTCTGGTACGCTCTAATGGATATTCTCTTCCCTCTTTAGCCAATGGATTTTCCTCCTATATTAGAAGCGATAGTGAGCAAATGCTTTATTTGCCTCAGCCATCTTGTGCATGTCTTCTTTTCTCTTAACGGATGCACCTGTGTTGTTCATTGCATCTAAAAGCTCATTTGCAAGTCTTTCTTCCATTGTTTTCTCGCCTCTTTTACGAGAGAACATTGTTAACCAGCGAAGAGCCAGTGCCTGACGTCTGTCTGCTCTTACCTCGATCGGAACCTGATAAGTAGCACCACCGATACGTCTAGCTTTTACTTCAAGAAGTGGCATGATGTTGTTCATAGCCTCTTCGAAAACTTCAAGTGCTGGTTTACCAGCTTTTTCTTCGATTCTGGCGAATGCACCGTAAACAATTTTCTGTGCTACACCTTTCTTACCGTCTAACATGATGTTATTGATAAGTTTGGTAACCACTTTATTGTTGTACATTGGATCTGCCAGAACGTCTCTTTTCTGAGTATGTCCTTTACGTGGCACGTTACTTCCCTCCTTAATCATTGTGATTAAATCATCGGTACTCACGCAGATAACTATTGCATGTTCGCACTGGTAAGGTCCTATATTTAACCCGCAACCGGCAGGGTATATGGAATACCGTACAAATTCATAGTTCTAGTCTTCCGTGAATTTTCGATTGATTAATTCCTGCTGTCCCAAACAATAGGATCAGCTCTTAAAATTCTTACGAAACCTTTTTAGAATTATTTCTTTTTCGGTCTCTTAGCGCCGTATTTAGAACGGGCCTGTTTTCTGTTAGCAACACCTGCAGTATCAAGAGTACCTCTGATGATGTGGTATCTTGTACCAGGTAAGTCCTTAACCCTTCCACCACGGATAAGAACAACGCTATGCTCCTGAAGGTTGTGACCTTCTCCTGGGATGTAGCTTGTTACTTCGATTCCGTTGGAAAGACGAACTCTGGCGATTTTTCTAAGAGCTGAGTTAGGCTTCTTAGGAGTTGCAGTCTTAACTGCTGTACAAACGCCACGTTTCTGTGGTGCAGACTGTTCAACTGCTTTCTTTCTTAAAGAGTTGAATGTTTTCTGGAGAGCCGGAGCTGTAGATTTCTTTACAGATGTCTGGCGTCCTTTTCTTACTAACTGGTTGAATGTTGGCATTCCATTTCACCTCCCGATTTATTTCTCCATAGATTTTCTATGGGGCCTTGCGGTTGCTATTCATGTAATTACGCACAAAAAAATTAAACGTTCCTTTTGCACGCTTGCTCATTATATCCCGTAAAATCCACGCTGTCAAGGTATTTCGCATGAAATTTACATGATTTTTTCTAATTTTTATCATTACCGTAAATTTCTTTTTTTATACACCACATCACCGCAATAAACTTATCAGACAATACCCCTTCCCAAAAAATCTTAACTGCCATCTCTCTCCAAATGTATCCCGACCAGACACTATTCTCTTCCTATTATAAATAACTGACCATCTAAAAGCAAAATACACCAAAAACTCACCAAGCCTCCAAACGCAGTTGCCGATAACAGCTCCCATAAATCCACATATACTGCAGGAATAATTTTCCCATACGCTCTAGTACAGCGAATATTAAGTTTCTGCTGTACTAGTGTGCCGACAGTCAGCGCCGGATAATATTTTATTTTGCGTGCATTTGCAGGACACTTAGATATTCTTAGGCATCAAAAATCCGCGTTATGAGAAGAAAAGTCCTCTGTCTGAGCGCCAGCGAGTAATCCAGACTTTTCTTCTCATGCCTTTAGCGGATTTTTGATGCCTTAGAATATCTTAGTGTCCGAAACCGCACACAAAATAAAATATTATCCGGTGCGTCCCTCCTCCCCTATTCACAATTGCATTTTCCCTTCCCTTTTATTATAATAACAACCAAAGCAGGCAAATCAACTTGCAGACACACTATAACATTCTATAAACTCAGGAAAGGACACCATAATATATGAAGAAACCCAGCATGATCAGCATCCTTCTGTTTCTGACAGGACTCCTGTGCATCATAGCCCTGATCTTCTTTAACAGGACCACACTGCACCAGATCCTCACCACTGAAAAAGAAGTCGATACAATCTCCGAACAGATCACTGCAAAACACGACGAAGTCAAACAGGCAGTAGACAAGTACACTACCGCCATAGACACAGTCCAGTCAAATATCAATCGCATGAAACAAAAACAACAGACAGCCACACAGAAGAAAACAAAAGAAAAAGCTGAAATCCCGGAAGAAGCTTCATCAAAGCCTTCTGTATTCAGCCAGAACAGCACCAGTGCCTCTTCTGATTCCAGTGCCAGCGTTTTCTCCTCCGATGCCGAAACAGACGGACATATAATAGGAATCGATCCAGGGCATCAGAGTGAGTCCGTAGATATGAGTGCCCCGGAGCCCAACGGTCCCGGTTCTTCTGAAATGAAAGCAAAATGTACCAGCGGCACTCAGGGAACCTACAGCGGTGTTCCCGAATACCAACTCAATCTGGAAGTCTCTCTTCAACTAAAAGATGAACTGGAACAGAGAGGCTATCAGGTAGTCATGACACGAACAGACAATGAAACAGCCATCAGCAACATGGAACGCGCACAATATGCTGCTTCACAGGGTGCAGAAATCTATGTCCGCATCCATGCAAACGGCGATGATTCCCATACTGCATCAGGGGCACTGACCATGTCGCCCTCTCAGAATAACCCTTATATCCCACAACTGTTTGAACAGTCTGATCGATTATCCCGATGCATCATCGATTCCTACTGTGCTGCAACAGGTTTTCAGAACCTTGGAATCCAGTACACTGACACGATGACAGGAATTAACTGGAGCACTGTTCCTGTTACGATCCTCGAAATGGGATTTATGACAAGCCAGAATGACGATCTGAAAATGAATGATGCAGAATTCCAGAAAACAATGGTACAGGGAATCGCAAATGGCATTGACAGCTACTTTGCATCATGATGATGTAAGTGTCAAAAAGCATTTTGCCCTTGACTTGATATCTGCGGATTGCTACGCAGCTTCGCAGTTCCCGCAATCCTGATTACAATAATAATTACGAAAGGAAAACCGCAATGAATAAAAAGCCAAATGAAAAACCTATTTTTCTCTATATAGTGATCGGCATACTGACTGTTGCAGTGATTGCACTGGCAGCTGTTTCATTTTTATCACTGAACCATCTCGTCACACTACAGCAAAAAGTACAGACACTCTCCAAAACCGTAGAGGAGATTTCCACTGATGCAAATACCCTTATCAGTCAGGCAGATCAGTTAGATGAATTAAGAGAACAGGAAAGTTCTGTCAAGGCAGCCACCGGAGAAACATCTCCTGCGCAGTCAGAATCCGCTGAACCCTCTTCAGAATCCGAACAGCAGAACGGAACACTTTCCCCTTCCTCCAACAACACATTTACCGACAACACTGATTCCAGCATGGACAATCTCCTGAAACAGGTACAGTCCCTGCTGCCGGCTGATAACGGAACCTGGTCCGTCTATGTCTGCAACCTGCCGAAAGATTCTGAAGGCATGATCAACGATACTCCCATGCAGGCAGCAAGCCTGATCAAACTGTATATTATGGGAGCTGTATACGAAAACTACGATACACTCTCCCAGTCTCACAATGGAGACGAAATTGACAGTAATATTTCAGCCATGATCACTGTCAGTGATAATGATGCTGCTAACACTCTGGTAAACTGGCTTGGAAACGGCGATAACTCTGCAGGTATGGCAAAAGTAAATGGCTTCTGCCAGGAACATGGTTTCACCAGCACCCAGATGAACCGCCTGCTTCTCGCAGGTAAAGAAAACGGCGACAACTATACATCCGTCAAAGACTGTGGAACCTTTTTAAAGCAGATATACCAGACTGTCAACGGAACCCTTCCCGCTTCTACTCTTCCAAACGCAGATGCAATGTATTATCACTTAAAAATGCAGCAGCGTAAAAACAAGATCCCTGCACAACTTCCAGAAGGCGTCGGTACTGCCAATAAGACCGGCGAACTTGACACTGTAGAAAATGATGCAGCGATCATCTATGATACAGCCAAAGGAATTGATCTTGTAGTATGCTTTATGTCACAGAATCTTACTGATACCGGTGCAGCCCAAAGCACCATTGCTGCAGATGCACGTGCTATCTACGGATATTATAATGAATAAACACACTCTTCTGAATCTACAGTCTATCCAGATAATTGTCATAAATCAGACAGATATTCGCAACCTCCGCAGGGGACTTACTTGATTCGGTTAAAAGAAGGAGGCACATCCCTTAACGGGTTGTGCCTCCTTCTGCAAATTCAACAGGAAGAATCGTCAATGTCTCAATCACTTCCCCTTTTATTTTCTTTAATAAAAGTTCCACAGCCTTTCGTGCCATATCCGGCACCGGCTGTACAATTGTTTATACCATTATGCCTCTTCAGCTTCCCCCTCTTCATAGGACTTCTCCCATATCTCCGAAAATACTGCCAGCGGACAGTCTGTGAGAAGGCACATGAGAAGGAAACATTCGTATGGATTTACTATGTATATCTCTCCCATTCCACATCGAAGCAGAATATCCTGAATCTCATCCAGAAAATGCTTGTATCTGTTAAAAGGATCATCATCCTCCATTTCCTGGGATACGATAAAGAATTCCAGTGTGATCAGGTCAAAGCGCTCCACCGGGAGTTTGTGGCTTAAAATATTTGTAATCCTCTGCCTGCTGAAACGCTTCTGGCTGAAATGCTTTGCCAGAATGGAGGCAGACATTTTCTTCAGATTGCCCATTTTGTTGATGGGGATTCCGCTGCAGATTACTTTTTCCACATCAGAAGGTGTAATTCTTTCTGCTGTCCACACCTTATCCCCACCTTTTTCCTCTTCATCATGCTGATACAGTCCGGCAATAATCTGCTTCGCATGATATAAAAGCTTTGTAAACTCCTGAAATGCCTGACTTTTCTCAGATATGGGATCTACTCTTTTTGATTTCAGTCGGGCAAGATAATCGATCAGTTTCTCCTCCGTATCAAGGCACAGGTTGCTTCCGTATAAAACCTGAGTATTTTCCACTTCCACAGGAGCGAGTATCTCATATTTTTTTTTCAATTCCTCTGCTTTATGATAACCCTGCTGCGTACTGTAACAATACCAGTAGATCACCTCGTCCGGATTGTAAAAATCAAAATCCTGTTCTTTCAGTACTCTTGTCAGGAAATCCGACACATCCTCTGTGGTCATTTTCAACCCAAACCCCAGAAGAAAAACAGTTTCTCTTTTTACAGATGCCTGATTCAGCCAGTTATTCACCAGTGCCGACAACTTGGTAGAGGTAGGATTCATGGATTTGGGCGTATAGGTTTCCTTAAAGGAATCTACTACGATCTCCTTATACACTTCCTGTGGAATCTCCGAGAAAGGTTCTTCCAGCTCTGCCCTTTCATAAATATATCTCTTCAGATGGTCGCCAAAGGACACCAGTTCCATCTCTTTATATAAATAGTGGAAAATAACATCCGCATCTTCGTCTTCAAAACTGTCCAGGCTTACCACCTGCCGAAATCTCTGTGCCGCCCTTCTGGTAAATTCATACTCCTGTACTTTATCAAACGCAACATTCTGTTCAAAATCCAGATCCTGCATACGGTTCTTCATGCTGCCCCACCTCTCATTTTTTATCTTTCAGATTTTTCATCCATTCTTTCATTCTGCGGACTGTATCCAGCTTCTGTACTTCACAGAGCACGATCGTCACATTATCTCTCCCACCTTTTTGGAGAGCATTTTTAAGAAGATCATTTACAATCTCCGGGATTTCCATATCCTGTGACAGAATCGCCTCTATCTCACTGTCCGAAAGCATATCTGTTACTCCATCTGAACACAGAAGATATCTGTATCCCTCCTTATGCTCGATTTCTGTCACAGAAGGTTCCAGTCTCTGCAGCTCTTCAGGAAGTCCAAGATACTGGGTTAACGGGGCTTTCCCAACTGCCGTACCACCAAAAACATGGTCTGTGGAAATCTGCTGAAGCTTACCACCATCCATAAAATAAATCCTGCTGTCCCCAAGATTGCAGGCAAACATAGACTCTGGTGTAAAGAGGAGCATCGCCATTGTGCTTCCCATGCTCCAAATATGATGCTCTGTTCCATATCTGCATACTGCCTGATTCATCTTCTCACATACATCGTCTATAAAATCTTCCGGCATATCCCTCAGCATTCTTTTATTCGCATTATAAAATTTTCCAAATTCTTCTGATGCAAGAAAGGCTGCAATCTCGCCGCAGCTTTCTCCTCCCATACCGTCAAATACCGCCATTGCCGGTACTCTGTTACCCGAAATAATCTTTGAGCAGATACCCTTTGTTCCTTCATTGTTCACCGGAAGGGATTCCCCAAAACACCAGAAATTATCTTCATTATTTGCCCGGATATTTCCTGTATGGCAGGTATATGCACATTCAATCTGATACATTGCCATTATCTGTCTTTGTTCCTTCTCCCTTCAATGCTTTCAATGAATTGTTCCAGTATTTCTCGCCACGTTTCACGAATTCCTCATTATCTTTTTCGTTATCGTGACACTTTCCATTGGAATCGATCCATCTTATCAGTTCGCCGTCGTTATAATAATAATATTCTGAAGTTTCATCATACCAGATATATGCAAAGAATAACTTCTCTCCCCAGTAGAAATATTCTTCATAAACTCCATCTCCGGATTCTGCCGGATAGACCAGAGCTTTCATGCATTCACTCTCAATATCCAGATTTCCATCTGCCTGCTGAGTGGTCTTTACCCTTCTCAGATATCGCAGAACAGTTCCTTCTGTTCCAACCCAGTCGTAACTGTTCAGATTATCTGTGATAGTTGTTGCCTGCTCCTTGATCGTATCCAGAGCTTTGGAGAAATCTTTGGATCCGGATTTTGTGGAGCTGTATTTCTCATCATCCAGAATTGCGATCGGATTATCCTCCTGTCCTTCCTGAGCATGATCTTTACTTACTCTGTAATAGACGGCGGCCATCATAAGTATCGCTGTACCTGCCACAATTGCAAGCAATGCCCTGCGCAGCAGCTGTTTCTTCCTGCGTCTTCGCTTTCTGGCTTCCACAGCACGCGCAGATCTTATCGCAACTGTTTCTGATGGCGTTTCCTGTGGCTGTATTTTCTGTTCTGCTACAACTGACATTGTTTCTTTATCTGTAAAGCTGCTCGCCGGAACATTGTTTACAGCACGTTTTCTTTTTGCAGCATTCTGAAAATCTGATGTTTTTTTATTTCCCCGGGTATTCTGTACTGACGTATTCTGCACTGTACTTTTTCGTACATTTTCGGCATCTGATGTAACATTCTGTGCTGCTCTGCCGTTCTGTGCAATTGCACTATATGATTCTGTTTTATCCGTTCCTGCTTTCTGAACACCGTTTTGTAACTGCCGGATTCTGCCAGATCTTCCATTTTTCAGATCATCCAGCGCACTATAAAGCTCCTCCGGTGTCTGATATCTCTGTGCAGGATCATAAGCACAGGCCTTCATGATAATACGGGCAAACTGTGTTCCTGCATCCACAGGTGCACTCATCTGCTCTCCTGCAACACGCTTATTTAATGCATTTTCCTTATCCCTGTAAGTGATAAACTGTTTTTCCAGACTCATAAATGGCAGTCTGTTATGATTCATCAGCCTGTACAGCACAATCCCAAGAGAATAAATATCTACCCTGCTGTCATATTTCTCACCTTTATACATCTCAGGCGCCATATAAGAGTAAGTACCTTTCTTGGAAAATCCGCTCATGGTTCGCTCAAGTTCACGTGCAATTCCGAAATCTCCAAGCTTAAAATCGCCAAATCTGGATACAAAAATATTCTCCGGCTTGATATCCCTGTGAATGATCTTAAGTTTCCGGCAATATTCCAGTGCCTTACTCAAATCCATTCCCAGCTTTATTACCTCTTTCTCAGTAAGCTGCTTTTCCGCACAGTAATCCATAAAACTTGTCAGATATTCCATCCTTATGGAAATCTCCCATCCAATGACATCCAGATATTCCATAACCTTAAAATCTTCTACAGAGACAATGTAAGAGTTTCCTCGAAAGTATTCCATGGTACTGATTTCCTGAATACATTCCTCAACCAGATTCTGAAAATACTGTCTTGTGGACTGCTCATCCCCTGTTTCAGAACGTACGCTGTTCAACTCGCTCTGGCTTCCGGGTATATTGATGATCTTGATAGCAGAATAGAAAGATTTTCCACGTTCTGTTCTCTGTGCCTTATACACCTTTCCAAAAGAGCCTTCGCCGATTTTCTCTATGATTTTCCATTCCGGCCATGCTGAAACCGGAAGTTCTTTATCCATATTGCACCTCCATTTCTGTTCAATTTCTATTTCCTTCCCTGTCCCGGTCAATGCTTTTTACAAGATGTTACCGGAAACAAAAATGTATATTTATCATAACTGTAAAAATACTTCACAGTTCATTACCTGCTCATAATGTACTGGTATTATAACACAAAAAGCAGTTTCTTTGTATTTTTCTCTTTTTTCGGCAATGGAATGTTCCGGAAAATAAAAGAGAACTACCTCGCCGGCAAAATCTGTCGGCACAGATAGTTCTCTTGTGAATTCATATCAAATCAGTCCGGATAAGTTATCTACTCCGTTGGATCATTCGTTGTCTTCTGCATCGTCTGAAGCCTGATCATCAGCTTCGTCTTCAGCAGCCTCTTCTTCATCAGATTCTTCAACATCGAATTCTTCGTCTTCCGGAAGTTCTTCATCCATTGTGACCATCTCATCATCTTTGATTTCTTCATCTTCCGTAAGTTCTTCGGCTATATCTTCAACCTTTACTTCCGGTTCAGGCATTGTGCTGTTGAGCCTTACATCTCTGTAGCGTTTCATACCGGTACCTGCAGGAATCAGTTTACCGATGATTACATTCTCTTTCAGACCGATCAGCGGGTCAACTTTACCCTTGATAGCGGCTTCAGTCAGAACTTTAGTTGTTTCCTGGAAGGAAGCGGCTGACAGGAAGGAGTTTGTAGCAAGAGATGCCTTGGTAATACCAAGCATAACCTGTTTTCCATCTGCAGGCTGTTTGCCTTCTTTTTCCATCTGCTCGTTAACGTCCTCGTATTCAAGGAAGTCAACCAGTGTTCCAGGAAGGAATTCTGTATCTCCGTTATCTTCGATACGGATTTTCTTCAACATCTGACGAACGATAACTTCGATATGCTTATCGCTGATCTCAACACCCTGGAGACGATATACACGCTGTACTTCACGGATCATATAATCCTGAACTGCACGTACACCCTTAATTCTCAGGATATCATGCGGATTTACGCTACCTTCTGTAAGTTCATCACCTGCTTCAAGGATCTGTCCGTCTGTGATCTTGATACGGGATCCGTATGGAATAAGGTAAGTCTTGGATTCACCTGTTTCCTGATCTGTAACGATAACTTCACGTTTCTTCTTAGTGTCATTGATAACAGCAACACCAGGAATCTCTGTGATGATGGCAAGACCTTTCGGCTTTCTTGCCTCAAAAAGCTCCTCGACACGAGGAAGACCCTGTGTGATATCTCCACCGGCAACACCACCACTGTGGAAAGTACGCATGGTAAGCTGTGTACCTGGCTCACCGATAGACTGAGCAGCGATGATACCGACAGATTCACCAACCTGTACCGGCTCGCCGGTTGCAAGGTTCGCACCGTAACATTTCGCACAGATACCAACTTTACATTTACATGTAAGGATTGTACGGATCTTAACTTTCTCGATAGATCCGCCTGTCTGGTTGTCCACGCCTTCTTTCATGATGCGGGCAGCACGTTTCGGTGTGATCATATGGTTGGCTTTTACGATAACTTCGCCATCTTTATTCTTAATTGTCTCACAGGAGAAACGACCTGTGATACGCTCCTGAAGTCCTTCGATCTCTTCTTTACCATCTACAAAAGATTCTACATACATACCTGAGATCTCATCTCTGTTTTCACAGCAGTCTGTCTCACGTACGATCAGATCCTGAGAAACGTCAACCATACGTCTTGTCAGGTAACCTGAATCGGCTGTACGAAGAGCGGTATCGGACATACCTTTTCGAGCTCCATGGGCAGACATGAAGTATTCCAGTACGTCAAGACCTTCACGGAAGTTAGACTTGATAGGCAGCTCGATGGTGTGACCGGTTGTATCGGCCATCAGTCCTCGCATACCTGCAAGCTGTTTGATCTGTTTATCGGAACCACGGGCACCGGAGTCGGCCATCATGAAGATGTTGTTGTATTTATCAAGTCCGGACAACAGAGCATGTGTCAGCTCATCATCAGTCTTCTTCCATGTATCAACAACTTCTTTGTAACGCTCTTCTTCAGTGATAAGACCACGTTTGTAGTTCTTTGTGATAAGGTCTACTGTATCCTGAGCCTGTTTGATCATCTCCGGTTTCTGCGGCGGAACGGTCATATCGGCAATGGCAACAGTCATGGCTGCACATGTGGAATACTTGTAACCTGTAGCTTTGATCGCATCAAGAACCTCAGCAGTCTTTGTAGCACCGTGAGTATTGATAACTTTTTCAAGAATCTGTTTCAACTGTTTCTTGGCTACCAGGAAGTCAACCTCAAGAAGAAGTTCATTTCCCGGAACACTTCTGTCTACGAAACCAAGATCCTGTGGAAGGATTTCGTTAAACAGGAAACGTCCAAGTGTAGACTCTACTGTACCGGTCAGAACGGATCCGTCCGGCATTGTCTTGCTGCAGCGAACATGGATTCTGGACTGCAGTGTGATTACTTTATTCTCATAAGCAAGGATTGCTTCGTTTACGCTCTTAAAGAACTTGCCTTCACCCTTGTTTCCAGGTCTTTCCTGAGTCAGATAGTAGATACCAAGTACCATATCCTGTGAAGGAACGGCTACAGGACCACCATCAGAAGGTTTCAGCAGGTTGTTCGGTGATAACAGAAGGAAACGGCACTCTGCCTGTGCTTCCTGTGAAAGCGGAAGATGTACGGCCATCTGGTCACCATCGAAGTCAGCGTTGAATGCGGTACAAACCAGCGGATGCAGTTTGATTGCTTTACCTTCTACAAGGATCGGTTCGAATGCCTGGATACCAAGACGATGCAGTGTAGGTGCTCGGTTCAGCATAACCGGATGTTCTTTGATAACATCCTCCAGAACATCCCATACAGCAGGCTCCAGCTTCTCAACCATTTTCTTAGCATTCTTAATGTTGTGTGAAGTTCCGTTGGCAACAAGCTCTTTCATAACGAAAGGTTTGAACAGCTCAATGGCCATTTCTTTCGGAAGACCACACTGGTAAATCTTAAGTTCCGGTCCTACGACGATAACGGAACGTCCGGAATAGTCAACTCGTTTACCAAGAAGGTTCTGACGGAAACGTCCGGATTTACCTTTCAGCATATCGGAAAGGGATTTCAGGGCTCTGTTTCCAGGACCTGTTACAGGACGTCCGCGACGACCGTTGTCGATCAGGGCATCAACAGCTTCCTGAAGCATACGTTTCTCGTTGCGAACGATGATATCCGGTGCACCTAATTCCAGAAGTCTCTTCAGACGGTTGTTACGGTTGATGATTCTTCTGTAAAGGTCATTTAAGTCAGATGTAGCGAAACGTCCACCATCCAGCTGAACCATAGGACGCAGATCCGGCGGGATTACAGGGATCACTGTCATGATCATCCACTCAGGACGGTTTCCTGACTCACGGAAAGATTCTACAACTTCCAGACGTTTGATGATTCTCGCACGTTTCTGACCTGTAGCATCTTTTAATTCTTTCTTCAGTTCTGCAGAATCTTTCTCAAGGTCAATTGCCTCGAGAAGTTCTTTAATGGATTCTGCACCCATACCTACACGGAAATCATATCCATAAGCCTCACGGGCATCCTGATATTCTCTCTCTGTAAGTACCTGTTTGTACTGGAGTCCGGAATTAGCCGGATCCAGTACGATATAGTTTGCAAAGTAAAGGACTTTCTCCAGAGTTCTCGGAGAAATGTCAAGGATCAGACCCATACGGGACGGAATTCCTTTGAAATACCAGATGTGGGATACCGGAGCAGCCAGCTCGATATGTCCCATACGCTCTCTACGTACAGAAGATTTGGTAACTTCTACACCACATCTGTCGCAGACAACACCTTTATAGCGAATCTTTTTGTACTTTCCACAGTGGCACTCCCAGTCCTTGCTCGGTCCAAAGATTCTTTCACAGAAAAGTCCGTCTTTCTCCGGCTTTAAGGTACGGTAGTTGATGGTCTCAGGTTTTAAAACCTCGCCTCTTGACCACTCTCTGATTTTCTCAGGGGACGCCAGTCCGATTTTGATGGCATCGAAAGTCATTGGCTGATATGTTTCATTGGCGTTAGTTGTTTCTGCCATGTATTCTTTCCCCTTTCTTACTCTTCGTCATTGTCTTCAAGAGCCTCATCCAGCTCAATGAAGTCATCCTCATCTTCATCCTCGTCAATGTCAACGAGTTCTTCTCCGTCAAACTCCTGCTTTGTATAGCCATGTTTGCCGTAGTCTTCTTCTCTGTCATGATGTCTTCTGGAATCTCCCTCGATGACAGAACGAAGGTCTGTGTCACCATAATCTACAGATTCAAGAAGATGTACTTCTGTATTGTCATCCTTGAGTACCTTCACATCCAGACCAAGAGACTGAAGTTCTTTTAAGAGAACCTTGAAGGATTCCGGAATACCCGGCTCAGGAATATTGTCACCCTTGATGATTGCTTCGTATGTCTTAACACGTCCAACAACATCATCGGATTTTACTGTCAGGATTTCCTGCAGTGTGTAGGATGCACCGTATGCTTCCAGTGCCCAAACCTCCATCTCACCAAAACGCTGTCCACCGAACTGTGCTTTACCACCCAGTGGCTGCTGTGTTACCAGAGAGTAAGGACCTGTAGAACGTGCATGGATCTTATCATCAACCAGATGGTGCAGTTTCAGATAGTGCATGTGACCAATTGTTACAGGACTGTCGAAATACTCTCCTGTACGGCCGTCACGCAGACGCACTTTACCGTCTCTGGAAATCGGAACACCCTTCCACAGTGCTCTGTGGGCTTTGTTCTCATCCAGATACTGCATTACATCCGGTGCTAAAATGTCTTTGTATTTCTCGCGGAACTCTTCAAAGTCTTCTGTGTTTACATAGTCGTTTGCAAGTTCCAGTGTATCCTGGATATCATGCTCGTTTGCACCCTGGAAAATAGGAGTTGCAACGTTGAATCCAAGTGCTTTCGCAGCAAGGCTTAAGTGAATCTCCAGGACCTGTCCGATATTCATTCGGGAAGGCACACCCAGAGGGTTCAGCACGATATCAAGAGGACGTCCGTTCGGAAGGAATGGCATATCTTCAACAGGAAGTACACGGGAAACAACACCCTTGTTACCATGACGTCCGGCCATCTTATCACCAACGGAAATCTTTCTCTTCTGTGCGATGTAGATACGTACGGACTGGTTAACACCAGGTGACATCTCATCGCCGTTCTCTCTTGTAAATACCTTGGCATCTACGATAATACCGTATTCACCGTGAGGTACTTTCAGAGAAGTATCACGTACTTCACGTGCTTTCTCACCAAAGATCGCACGAAGAAGTCTCTCTTCTGCCGTAAGCTCTGTCTCTCCCTTAGGAGTAACTTTACCAACAAGGATATCGCCGGCACGTACTTCAGCACCGATGCGGATAATACCACGCTCATCCAGATCTTTCAGTGCATCGTCGCCCACGCCAGGAACATCACGTGTGATCTCTTCCGGTCCCAGTTTGGTATCACGGGCTTCGCATTCATATTCTTCAATATGAACAGATGTATAAACATCGTCCATAACAAGTCTTTCACTGAGGAGTACCGCATCCTCGTAGTTATAACCTTCCCATGTCATGAATCCGATCAGCGGGTTCTTACCAAGAGCAAGTTCTCCGTTTGCTGTGGAAGGACCATCTGCGATAACCTGTCCTGCCTCTACGTGCTCACCCTGGAATACGATTGGTTTCTGGTTGTAACAGTTACTCTGGTTACTTCTCAGATATTTAGTCAGATGGTAATCATCTTTTGTACCATCATCATTCTTAATGCTGATATCTGTAGATGTGGAACGAAGTACAGTACCAGATTTCTTTGCAACTACGCAGACACCGGAGTCAACTGCTGTCTTCACTTCCATACCAGTACCAACTACCGGAGCCTCTGTTGTCAGAAGCGGCACAGCCTGACGCTGCATGTTTGATCCCATCAGCGCACGGTTGGCATCGTCGTTCTGCAGGAACGGGATCAGGGCAGTAGCGACGGAGAATACCATACGAGGAGATACGTCCATATAATCAAACATATGACGCTCATACTCCTGAGTCTCTTCACGGAAACGACCGGATACATTCTTATGAATGAAATGTCCTTCTTCGTCCAGAGGCTCATTCGCCTGTGCTACATGGTAATTATCCTCTTCATCAGCAGTCATATATACAACCTCATCTGTTACACGAGGATTCTTAGGATCTGCTTTGTCGATCTTGCGGTATGGTGCCTCAATAAATCCGTACTGATTGATTCTTGCATAAGATGCAAGAGAGTTGATCAGACCGATGTTAGGACCTTCAGGTGTCTCGACAGGGCACATTCTTCCGTAATGGGAGTAATGGACATCTCGAACCTCGAATCCGGCTCTGTCTCGTGACAGACCGCCAGGTCCCAGGGCGGAAAGACGTCTCTTGTGTGTCAGCTCACCAAGAGGGTTGTTCTGATCCATAAACTGTGACAGCTGGGAAGAACCGAAGAACTCTTTCACTGCTGCAGTTACAGGTTTAATATTGATCAGGGACTGTGGAGAAATATTCTCTGTATCCTGAGTTGTCATTCTCTCACGAACCACACGTTCCAGTCTGGAAAGACCGATTCTGTACTGGTTCTGAAGCAGCTCACCTACCGCACGTATACGACGGTTGCCCAGGTGGTCGATATCATCGGCATTACCAAGGCCATATTCCAGATGCATATTGTAGTTAATAGAAGCAAAGATGTCTTCTTTTGTGATATGCTTCGGAATCAGATCATGGATATCTCTGTGGATCGCTGCGATTCTGTCTTCTAATGTGTCATTTTCTTCCAGAATGTTTTCAAGAACAGGGTAGTATACTAATTCTGTAATACCTATGCTCTTAGGATCTTCAATTTCCGGAAGATAGTGGCGGATATCAACCATTAAGTTAGAGAGAACCTTAATTCTGCGGTCTTCCTCGCCAAGGATCCATACATATGGAACAGCGCTGTTCTGGATGGTATTTGCCATTTCTTTTGTCACAACAGTTCCTTCTTCTGCCAGGATTTCGCCTGTAGAAGCATCAACAACATCCTCAGCCAGTCTGTGACCAACGATTCTTCTGTTGAGGTGGAGCTTCTTGTTAAATTTATAACGTCCAACTTTCGCAAGGTCATATCTTCTCGGATCAAAGAACATTGCATTGATAAGGCTCTCCGCACTCTCAACTGCAAGCGGCTCACCCGGACGGATTTTCTTGTATAATTCAAGAAGACCTTCCTGATAGTTGGTGGATGTATCCTTTGTAAAACTTGCAAGGATCTTTGGCTCTTCACCGAAGAGATCAATAATCTCTGCATTGCTTCCTACACCAAGTGCTCGGATCAGAACAGTGATCGGAACCTTTCTTGTTCTGTCAACACGTACATAGAAAACATCATTAGAGTCTGTCTCATATTCCAGCCATGCACCTCTGTTCGGGATTACAGTACTGGAGAACAGTCTCTTACCAAGTTTATCATGCGCGATTGCGTAATAGATTCCAGGGGAACGTACTAACTGGCTGACAATTACTCGCTCTGCACCATTGATGACAAAGGTACCTGTAACAGTCATGATCGGTAAATCTCCCATGAAAATCTCGTGTTCGTTGATTTCCTCTGTTTCTTTGTTAATCAGTCTCACTCGAACCTTCAAAGGTGCGGCGTAAGTTGCGTCACGTTCTTTACACTGTTCGATAGTATATTTCGCATCCTTCTCGTCAAATGTAAAGTCGATGAATTCCAGGCTGAGCTTTCCGCTGTAGTCCGCGATCGGAGAAATATCATCAAAGACTTCCCTAAGTCCTTCATCAAGAAACCATTTATAAGAATCCCTCTGGACTTCGATCAGGTTTGGCATTTCCAGGACTTCTTCTTGTCTCTGGTAGCTCATACGCATGCTTTTTCCAGTTTTTACAGAACGAATTCTGTTTTTTTCCATTGACGTTTCACCCCTGTTTTTTCTTTAAATTTATTATAACTTGACCCTTTTTGCCAAAAGACATAAAGGCACATCTTGCCATAATATAGCATTCTTCACTATAGCACAGCAAGTTGCGCCTGTCAATCACTTTTTTGATATTTTTTTAATTTTTTCAAATAATTACAGCAGCCGCTATTTCTTCGGGATTTTACTATTTCTTACATGGATACGATTTGAATATCCATTTTTTTCAAAACGATTGCCTTTATAACTGCTGATATGGGAACTGATAAATTCTGCCGCATATCCTCTGTTGCTGCGGAAGGAATTTCCGTCTGCCGAAATCCCCTTTGATCCGGCAATGCGCAGACCTGATTTTTTATTGGAACCACAGACATTCCCCTGTATAGAAGAATGGTTGCTTCTTATATTGAGTTCAATTCCATTGATCGCATTTTCAGAAGCAAAATTATCCGCTACCATTGCCGACTCACATCTCTGCAGAAGAATTCCTCTTGCCTTATTTTTGAAACTGTAATTGCCATCAACCACACTCTTATCAATACATTTTACAAGTATGCCATTTCCCGCGCTGGTACTGACTCTGTTGTGTTCAATACGGCTTCCTGCAGCAAGCCCTGAAGCCAGAATCCCATCTTTCATAAATCCGGAGACTGTATTTCCGTAAATCCTGCAGATTTTCTGTGAAGCCTCTGTTCCGGCCGCATAAATCCCATATCCGTTTCCGCCGGAAAGATTGTTATAAGAAACTCTGATATTGCTTCCCTTGGCAACACTGATCCCCATATTGTTGTAGGTATGACTATCAGAAAGTCTGACTGTGTTCCCTCTGCACGAACAGTCTTCTGCAAGAGAAAATTTAATTCCATCGCAATTTCCGCTGATCGTATTATTTCTGGCCGTAACTCCGCGAATAATATATCTTCCCGCTGGAATTCCATTGGTCATCGGATTCGCTGTATTCTCAGGATCATCATCTTCAGAAGGAATAGTTTCTCCTGCAGAGCCCAGAGATACCTCGCCTGTGATCCAGATTCCATATCCATTCCACTGTTTGCCATCTATTACAGTTGGCTCCAGGACTGTAATCTGATTATCAGCGATCAGAATGTTCTCTGCATACTGATTTCCCTCCGGAGATACTTCCTGACCGCTGACAGTATGTGCATTTCTGGTATAAACAGAACGCACATAAACACCACCGCCCACATTTGTCATGGTATTTCCCGTCACAACCGTATCCTGATAATTCAGGCACCATATCGCTCTCTTTTTCAGATTATTAAACCGGTTGTTACTGATCGTGATATTTTTATACGGTTTATCAAACATCATGCTGTGGCTTCCAATGCCGGCAAATACATCTTCAAAGGTATTATCCTTTATCACAATGTTCTCACAGACACTTCCGTCATATGGAAGATATCCTGGGAAAATTCTCGGCATACAGGCATCAAGCTGGATACATTCCTGTCCGCCGCCTGTAAACTCTTTCCAGTAGCCCCTGAACGTACATCCTGTAATTTCTGCATTCTTCACTCCTGCAAGTTCCAGAAAATGCGATTTAAGGTTATTAAGAAATGTAACATTCTTCACTGTAACATTCGTAGCATGACCGATTCTAAAACCTACAAACCCTCCAGGTCCTCCCTTGTCTTCCACACATTCATAGTTTGAATCCCAGGTTCCGCCATCGATAGTTATATTACGGTATCCCTCGTATCCGCCTGCAGATTTCTGTGTATCGCCAAGACGGAGCAGGATTTCTTTTTGCGGTGAAGTCTTTGTTATCGTGGCACCCTCTGCATATAGATAGATATTGCTGTACATATGCAAAGTTCCCGTAAGTGTATAATTTCCGGGCGGCACGATAACTTTGCACTGCTTTTCATCCGTTGCCTTGTCCCTGGCCTGTGCCAGCAGTGTATTTAACTTTACAGTAATATCCTCTCCATCCTGCACATTCAGCACAAGTTCCTGCATATTTTCGCGGAACTGATCCGCATCCTCCGCTGAAAAAGTTTCAACGTCTCCATCACTGAAACCGTCGTCATCCCCAAATTCATTCTCTTCAGTTTTCTCTGCCGACTGCGTATCCGGTATTGACACATCTCCAAAAGTCTCTGAATCTTCTGATGAATCTTCAAACATCTGCCCTTCTTCCAGTTCAGCCGCCTGTACTTTTACACCTGCATATGGAGTCAGGCAAAGCTGGGCTGCAATGATGATACCAAATATGACTGCCGTTTTTCTTTTCATCATAGTCTGTAATCCTCCGGCTCTGTAAAAAAAGCAGGAATACCAGTGGCATTCCTGCTTGCAAATCTTCTATATATAATAGGAAGATAATTATTTAAGGTTAACCTTAGCGCCTTCAGCTTCAAGTTTTGTTTTGATATCTTCAGCTTCTGCTTTGGATGCGCCTTCTTTAACAACCTTAGGAGCTCCGTCAACCATTTCTTTAGCTTCTTTAAGACCTAAGCCAGTTACTTCACGAACAACTTTGATAACTTTAACTTTGTTTGGTCCAACTTCTGCAAGTTCTACATCGAACTCATCTTTCTCTTCTGCTGCTTCTGCTGCTCCAGCTGCTGCTACTACAACACCTGCTGCTGCGGATACACCAAACTCTTCTTCACAAGCTTTTACTAAGTCGTTTAATTCTAATACAGATAATTCTTTGATTGCTGCAATAAATTCTTCTGTTGTTAATTTTGCCATTTTAAATTCCCTCCATATAATATTATTTAATTCGGTAACTCTTCAGCATCCTCGTGGATGGTGATTTTCGAATAGTTACTAGATTCGTTTTATGCCTCTGGCATTAAAAATTATTCAGCTGCTGCTTCAGAGCCGTTTTTCTCAGCGATCTGATTAAGCACACGAGCGAAGTTTGTAATCGGAGACTGGATGCTTCCAAGCAGTTTGCCGAGAAGTTCTTCTCTGGACGGGATTCCAGCCAGTGCCTGAATACCTGCCTGATCGTTGTAGTTTCCTTCAACGATACCTGCAACTAATTCTAAAGCCGGTGCTTTCTTTGCGAATTTATCAAGGATTCTTGCAGGAGCAGTTGCGTCTGTAGCAGAGATTGCTATAGCGTTTGTTCCATGTAAGTGCTGGATAAGTTCTTCGCACTGAGTACCTTCGAATGCACGATGCATCATTGTGTTTTTGTATACTTTGTATACAACACCAGCTTCTCTTAATTCCTTACGTAAAGCAGTATCCTGTTCAACTGTAAGACCGCTGTAGTTAACAAGTACTACAGATTCTGCATCTTTCACGTTGTTGATGATTTCGTCTACGATTGGTTGTTTAAGTTCTACTTTTGCCATGAAATGGTACACCTCCTTATAGATTTTGTATACCGCTGCAAATGAGTAAATAAAAAGCCTTACTGTCTGGCAGTAGGGCTTGCGTAATCTTACATAAAAATATAAAGAATACTTAGTCCTCGGTAGGCGTTTACAACTTATGCCTTGCGGCACCTACTGTCTTCGGCAGCGTTCTGGTATAAGATAGCATATGAGATTTGGGTTGTCAAGAGGTTTTTTCGGTTTTTATTGAATTTTTATTGGATTTTTCATTAAGGGACGCGTAAGCAGGATTCTCTGTTGGGGTTCAGTTTCGGGAGCAGTAACTCTAAGGCCTGCAAAATCTGCTAAGTGCATGAAAAAAGAAGGCAAAACTCGCCTGCGGCTCAGACAGTTGCCTTCTTTTTTCATAACGCAGATTCCGCAGGCCTAAGAGTTGCTACACTCCCTACAAGATTCACCCCAAAAGAGAATCCTGCTTACGCTGGTAGTTGGAAAATTGTCGTTACTGTTCACACACCACTGTCCTGCGAGGTGTTTTGGCATGAATATGCCAAAATCCCAAGACATACAAGCCAAAATTCCATTGCCGCAGGCAATCTGGAATGAATTTGGGCTACGTTACTGTGAACGGAGTGAACAGTAACAAATTGTCAGTATATCATAAAACAAATTTCTGCTATATTGATGCAGGGTGATTTCTTCATATGCGCAGTATAGGTATGAGATGTAACAAATCACATTGTTCTTACATTGTTCCGAAGATACGGTCTCCGGCATCTCCAAGGCCTGGGCAGATGTAGGCGTGATCATTTAATTCACGATCAAGATGTCCACAGTAAATCTGAACATCCGGATGTGCTTCGTGGAGACGTTTGAGTCCTTCAGGGGCTGCGATGATGCACATGAATTTAATGTTTTTTCCGCCCTGTTTTTTGACAAAGTCAACGGCTGCTTCTGCGGAGCCACCGGTTGCGAGCATTGGATCTACGATCACTGAAATTCGCTCATCAATTGCTTCCGGGAGTTTGCAGTAGTATTCGTGTGGTTCATGGGTTACAGGATCACGATAGAGTCCTACATGGCCTACTTTTGCAGATGGCACAAGTGTGAGAATACTATTTACCATTCCAAGGCCTGCTCGGAGCACAGGGATAACCGCCAGTTTTTTCCCTGAAATCATTGGTGTCATGCAGGTTTCAATAGGGGTTTCTACTTCTACATTTTCTACAGGAAGATCCCGGAGAGCTTCGTATCCCATGAGGATTCCAATCTCTTCTACTAATTTACGAAATTCATTTGTTCCTGTGTTTTTGTTTCTCAGCATGGATATTTTATGCTGGATCAGCGGATGATTCATAATATAAACGTTTTCCATTATCTTAATTCCTCGCTTAGTTGAATATTTGTTACTTTTTATAAATTCTACATCTGCTTACGTACAATGCGGTATTCGTCACCCATCTTGAAGTATGGACACTGATTGAAGTTTCCGGTGATGAACTTCACCATTTCATCTTCGTCAAGATTTATTTCACAGGTGTAGCATTCATAGTCGTCATCATAACTGTAGTTTACACAATATTCGCAGTTTACTGCATCGGACATTATTTACTCCTCTCTTTGTTTCCGGCATATTTCATTTCTATCCGGTATCTCCTTTTGGATTTTTTCTGTTGCCTTTGTACCTGTGCAAAGTTTGCTGTTTCTGATATACTATGGTGTTGGGATCAAAAGATATTTCTTCCCTGAACTATTGCTTATAGCAATTCCATAAAATAACTATGAGGTTACATTTATGATATTATATCATATATCTGCAAAAAAATTAATAACACGCTGTACTTTTTCAATGCTCGCAGCATCTCTTATATTATGTCCGGCTGTTTTTTCCGGATGTTCGGCAAAAACGGAAAATGTTAAAAATACGGATGCCGGTTCCCAGGATCCCATCTCTGCCACTGCGATCAAACTGAATACTGCAGTTACGGTCACTATCTATGATTCTCAGGACAGAGAGCTGCTTACAGAATGCATGAATCTTTGTGACAAGTATGAGAAAATATTCAGCCGCACCGCAGATGACAGTGAATTATATCAGTTAAACCATCGGGAACTTACACCTGTGAAGGGGACAGAGAATACTTATCAGGTGTCGGCTTCTCTGGCGGAGCTGGTTTCTAAGGGACTTGATTATTCTGTATTATCTGAGGGTGCATTTGATATTGCTATTGAACCGCTGACTTCTCTGTGGGATTTTACTGCTGAAAATCCAAAAGTGCCCAAGGACAGTCTGATCCAGGCAGCACTGCCCAAATGTAATTATCACAATATCTCTGTTGATACAGATAAAAATGAGATTACATTAAAGACAGACGATACTGCAATCGAACTCGGTGCCATTGCCAAGGGTTATATCGCAGACCGCCTGAAGGATTATCTGGTTTCTCAGGATGTAAAAAGTGCGATCATCAATCTTGGCGGAAATGTTCTCTGTATTGGCGAAAAAACAGACAATTCTGCTTTTAAGATCGGGATCCAGAAACCATTTGCAGACCGAAGCGAAACTATTGCTGTTATGGACATCAGGGATAAGTCAGTGGTTTCCTCAGGAATTTATGAGAGATGCTTTGAACAGGATGGCACTTTGTATCATCACCTGCTCAATCCTAAAACCGGCTATCCTTATGATAACGGGCTGATTGCAGTTACCATTATTTCCGATCAGTCTGTGGATGGGGATGCGCTGAGCACGACCTGCTTTGCTCTTGGTCTGGAGGATGGCATGAAACTGGCCGAGTCTCTGGACGATGTACAGGCATTTTTCGTAACTTCTGATTATGAGATTCACTATACCAGAGATTTCCAGAAAAAAATCAAAGTTACGGAAACAGAATAAATCTGTCTCTGATGACTTAAATTGAAAAAACAGAAATATAAATCAACAATTATTAACTGGTGTTTTGACTTAATCAATAGATTTTAATTTTCAAGTCATACAATCCGCACTAATTTCTTGACCTAATTTGCTATTTATAAATTTCCAGTCAAATATTTTTGCCTGTTCGCTTGACTTAATTTGTTATTCTATAAAATCTCAGTCAACATACTGTTAATTATTTCATGACTTATATGAAACTTTTTTTGATTTAAGTCAGTATTGTACATAGCTGACAAAAGTCCCCTGCTTATTGCTTTTCGCAATCTCCGCAGGGGACTTACCCTATTCAGTTAAACTTATCACTCAGCCTGACAGTTCTTCTGACGATTATTCATTTTTAGGATAATAAGCGGGAATCCTCGGCAATTCAATTACCGAGCCTGCAAATAAAAAGTCAATAGCAAATTGATGATTTCAGGCAAAAATTTTTGCAAGATTTTGAACATTAAAATAAGACCACCGATATTCGCTGGTCTAAAATAAAGGTATTGACGAGATATTTATTCTGGGAGTGAAGACAGATATTCTTTCACTCGACCATAGTAGATGCGAAGAAACTTATTCGCACCGGCTGTCATGTAGACGTAATAAGGCTTTCCTTGTGCTCGTTTCTTATCCATAAACAAGTAGACAGGATCATCCTGTGGCTTTGTTTTGATGAGAACATCCATGACTTGAAACAGAGTCTTACGAAGAGTACTGGAACCGCGCTTGGAAGCAGGAACGCTTTTCTGCTCATATGAACCGGATTCATTTACACCGGGATCAACGCCTGCAAAGGCTGTAATGGCTCCTTTGTGGGTAAATCGGGAGACATCACCAATCTCTGCCATAAGCTGTGGACCAAGCGATTTACCTACACCTTTCATAGCCATGACAACAGGGTATTCCGGCAGTTTAGAAGCAGCCTCATTCATCATGGTACGAAGCTGTTCCACAGTCTGTGAAGCCGTATTTAATTGTTCTACAGCCTGTTTGATGATTAACTTTGTCAGATCGTCTTTTGGAAGTATAGAAACAAGCTCCTTAGATGCTTCATAGATTTCAACAGCTTTTGAACGGCTGAAGTTGTACTTCCTGCGTTTACACCACTTTTGATAGTGGTCGATAAAGGCGTTTAGAGAGAGTTTACGAACACAATCCACATGCCAGTAGGTGGCTGAAAAGTCAACCCATTTTTGACTTCCATCCTCACGGGCAGGGCTGTCAAAATAAGTGTTAGCTCCCGGATAAGTTTGGTCAAGGATGCTGATTAGATTATTTTTCATAGCGGTTTTGTGTTTCATGTAAAAATCAAACTGGCGGTTCATGGTTTTCAGTTGATTACGAATTTCATCCATGAGACTATACTGTCTGAGTTCCGTCCAACTGTCAAGAGTATAGCGTGCAATTTTTACTGCATCCGCTTTATCGGACTTTACTTTGCGGAGAGAGTTGTCTCCAAAATCTTTGATGAGTTTGGGATTTATGGCAGATACAAAAAGGTCAGCTTTCGAAAGTTCACGGACAAGAGGTTCGTAATAACGACCGGTGTGTTCCATGACAATACGAGATTCGCCATCAATGGATTGGATCTGCTCAATGAGAGAGCGAATCCCACTGACTGTGTGTTTGACTTCAAATGGTTTTGAAATGATCTCACCATAAGAACGAAGGATAGCAACCATGCTTTTTCCTTTGGAAACATCAATACCTACTGCATTCATATTCATAAATTTGTCACTCCTTAAAATCAGATTATGCAATGGATAAAGACCAGTTTTACTCATTGCCTATTCCATCTACTGTGGTGTGACACGAACGTACCGAAGGCAGTTCAACCTGCATAAAACGAACGCTGCAAATGAGGAGCTGGTTATCAGTCTCGGCAACGGACGCGAAGTCCAAGATGAATAAGACGATATACCGATTGCTCCATACATTTTAACAGCTTAAGCAACAAGATGGATAATTCCTTACTGGCTGTAAGGGATATTAACCATAAATATATTGTAGTAGATGAAAGCGCAAACTGTGCATATCTGCACTCATAATAAATACAAATAACAAAACGGTTTTCATTCAATTTAACCCCCTCCTATAAAAAGCTGTATCCAGCATTATAAAAAAGAAAATATGTTCGATATTTTATTGCGAAATTTTTGATATCATGGTATACTATATGCATGAAAGAAAATCTTATACATTATCGCACTTGTGTGTGCAATATTAATTACCATATGGTATGGTCGGTAAAATACCGGCGGAAGATATTAAGTGCGGAGGTCGAGGCATATCTGCAGGAACTGGTGCAGGAGATCGCGGAAGATAAGGGCTTTACGGTCCATCTGTTTGAATGTGGGGAAGGAGACCATGTACACTGTTTTGTGTCAGCCCCTCCGAAATTATCCATAACTGCGATCGTGAAATACCTGAAGGGGATCTCCGGCAGGAAACTTTTCGAACGTTTTCCGGAAATAAGAAACCAGCTTTGGAAAGGGGAGCTGTGGAACCATTCCTATTATGTGGAAACGGTCGGATCTGTATCGGAAGAAAACATCCGCAGGTACATCGAACATCAGAGCAAAGCTTACTGATACTATGGAGGAGAGGAAATGCTGCTGTCAAAGAAAACATCCATAAAGGTCAGCCGGGAATATGCGAATCTCATCGGACATATGTGCTATGCAGCATCCAAGCTCTGGAATGTCTGTAATTACGAGCGTCAGCATTACAAAGAAACTGGGATGGAGCAGTATCCGGACTGGTATTATCAGAAAAAAGCCCATAAAGAGGATCTGTGGTATAAACAGCTCCCGTCCCAGACCGCCCAGGAAGTCTGTAAGCTGCTGGACAAGGCATGGAAGTCTTTTTACGCCCTGAAAAGATCCGGAGGGATCGAGACTCCCAGACCGCCGCGGTTTAAGCAGGAAAGTATCCCTATTACCTATCTGCAGATGGGGATCGTGCATGAGCGGGATACGGACAGAGTCCGCCTGTCCCTTCCAAAGGCATTAAAAAAATATATGGAAGAAACGTATCAGATCCATGAAAACTTTCTTTACCTTGAAAATAAGATTTTCAGGGGCATGGATCAGATCAAACAGCTGCGGATCTACCCGCCGGAGAAGGGAAACTGTAAAATTATTGTTGTTTATGAGATTCCTGACCAGGAAGAACTTCCACAGAACGGACATGAACTGTCTATTGATCTGGGACTTCACAACCTTATGACGTGTTATGATTCTAAAAATGGGAAGACGTTTATTCTGGGCAGGAAGTATCTTGGATTGGAAAGATATTTCCATAAAGAGATCGCAAGGGTGCAGGCCCAGTGGTATGGACAGCAGTCCGGAAAGGGAGTCAAACATCCGACCACATCAAAACATATCAGGAAGTTATATAAGAGAAAACATGATTCAGTAACGGATTATCTGCACAAGGTCACAAGGTATCTTGCAGAATACTGCCGGGAACAGGGGATCACCTGTGTCATTGCAGGGGATATCCGGAACATCCGGAGAGAAAAAGACCTGGGACACAGGACAAACCAGAAGTTTCACAGTCTGCCGTATAACAGGATCTATATCATGCTGGAATATAAGCTGAAAAGATATGGAATCCGTTTCATAAAACAGGAAGAAAGTTATACCAGCCAGTGCAGTCCGCTGTCACCGAAAGTGGAGAAAAGATATGCAGAGCCGTCCAAACGGAAAGAGAGAGGGTTGTACAGAGATGGAAACAGAACCTATAACGCAGATGCCGTAGGCGCATATAATATCCTGAGAAAATATCACTCCGTATCCGGAGTAAAAAGAGAACTGTCCGTAACCGGACTGAAAACACCGGAAATAATAAAAGTAGCTGTATAACTCTAAAGAGCAAACAGTAGTGGTGTCATGGATGCACCCTGAAAAAAGGCGGTATCCCGCCTTAATTCAGATGCTCTGGTAACTCAGTTGCCGAGTAATTCACTCTGCTATATACTGATTGCATTCAAACACTTGCAATCCATATAGGATTTCACTGATTCAGTCAGGATCTCACTCCACATCAAATTTCTCCAGACTTTCTAGTCTTGCTCTGTATTTGGAGTCATAGGCATCTGTAAACGAAGCCTCTTTCTTCATTTTTTCGAGAGCTGCTGCTGCTTTTTTAACTGTCTGGATAGTACCGGCACCTGCTACACAGCCGCCCGGACATGCCATTCCTTCCAAAAGATATCCATTATATTTACCAATCTTGGCCATCTGGAGCATCTTCTTACAGTTCTGCAGACCTTCTGCATTCATTACCTTTACTTCCCGATCAGGATCAATACGCTTCACCGCATGGACAACCGCTTCTGCCACACCACCGCTGACTGCGAAACCTCTTCCGTCAGCACTGGCATGAAACAGTGGTTCTCCTTCCGGAATATCTTTCCAGTCCACGCCTTTGGCATCAAACATTCCTGCTACTTCCTCGAAGGTCAGCACAAAATCCACATAGCTGCGGATACTCTTACGGCTGGCTTCCAGCTTCTTGGCTGCGCAGGGACCTACGAAAACGATCTTACAATCCGGTTCCTTCTGCTTGATCAGTCTGGCAGTAAGAACCATGGGTGTCAGTGCCATGGAGATACATTTCGCCTGTTCCGGGAATAATTTCTTAGCCATCATAGACCAAGACGGACAACAGGATGTAGCCATAAACGGAAGTTTCTCAGGAACTTCCTCCAAAAAGTCCTTTGCCTCCTCCACTGTGCACAGATCTGCACCGACTGCAACCTCTCTTACATCTGTAAAGCCAAGTGCCTGAAATGCACCCCGTATCTTATTATTCTCCATACCTGGGAACTGACCTGCAATGGCAGGCGCCACGATTGCATACACCGGTGTTTCACTTTTTAATGCCATAACAGTCTGGAAAATCTGTCCTTTGTCTACAATAGCGCTGAACGGACAACTCACCAGACACTGTCCGCAGGATACACATTTGTCTTGGTCAATCTCCGCTCTTCCGTATTCGTCAGAACCAATGGCATTCATGCCACAGGCCTTTGAACAGGGACGTTCCTGTTTGATGATTGCATTATACGGACAGGCTTCCAGACACTTTCCGCATTTGATACAGGCATCTTCATCAATATGGGATCTGCCGCCTTCCATATGCACTGCTTTCTTTGGACAGACTTCCACACAGGGATGCTCCAGGCACCCCTGACAGCCCTCTGTGATCATTACCCTTTTTTCAGGGCAGGAATTACAGGCAAACTTGATCACATTGATAAGCGGCGGTTCATAATACTTTTCCTCAATAACGCTGGCCTCCACACCTTTGGAAATTGGCGCATGCTCTGTAACCTTTCTCAGTGACATCCCCATTGCAACGCGAAGTCTCTCACCAACTACCGCTCTTTCCAGAAAAATACTGTCACGATAAGTCGCAATTTCACCGGGTACAATCTTGTAGGGAAGCTCTTCCAGTATCTCCGGAGACTGGCCTTCATATGCCATCCTCGCAATTTCTGTAAAAATTTTGTGTCTGATTTCTGTTTTGGATGAATACAGTCCTCTCATTTTTTCCTCCTGATTTTCGATTCGGATAACTGTACGGCAATCCAATGCAGGAACACCGAACAATTTCCATTTATAATTTCATCACTGCTGCAATCAGCACACTCATTTTTCCTCCCGCTGAACTTTCAGCCACTTCACAGAGAAACGAAATTCCGCTCATTTCCGTTTCCTTATCTGCATATCATATCACCAAATGCTTCCAGGCTCAACACAACATCAAAATTTTCGCTGAATTGTCGCCCCCGAAGTTGCTGTTCATATGTTGTTATCCCCAGATTCCACTCATCTGTTCCTCCAGATGGTCCAGGATATAATTATAAATATCTACGGACACACTGTCCGGATAGTGGGTTCCGTCTACGGTGGAAAATCCCTCAGATACCAGATGGGAATATACGTCTATGTAGGTAACTCCACTTAGGCTTGCCTGCATTGCCGCGTTAAAACTTTCAATCTCCGCATTACTGCAATAGGGATCATTCTGCACCGGACCTACAGACACGAAATAAGTCTGCGCTCCTCTGTTCCCCCATTCAGCAGCTTTGGAATTAATATAACTGATGTAGTCATTGACATGATAAAGATCATTAACACCCATCAGGATAATAACCGCTGTATTGTCCTCAATCTGATCTTCTACCTGCGGCACTCCTGTAGATACCATCCAGTCATATCCCATAGAAGAAAGACAGGACCAAATGCTGTCATCGTTTACCGCATCCCTCAATCCCTCTGTTCTGGAATCTCCGATAAATACCAGTTTATCTGCGGAGATAGTGTCCGGATGGTCTGGCTTGCTTAAAGTTCCCTGGTCTGCCGGATTCTGTTTATCTGTCTCAGTTTCCTGCTCCGGTGTTGGAGTAGATGCAGGTATTGGTGTTGCTTCAGGCATTGGTGTTGCTTCAGGTTTTTGTGTCAGTGCCGATTTGGATTTCGGTGCCGGCGGACCTGCCACTTCTGCCCCATGGACATCTGAAAACATACAGACAGCTGCAATACATGCGGTTAATACGATTTGTCCGGTTCTATATTTTTTCGTAAATATCATTCCCTTCTGCAGTAATACTTACGTTACTTTTCACATATCTCAACTCCCTGGAGTGTGTTGCTGTGAACAGTAACATGCTTACATCCCAGGCAGCATATCCGGCCATGAGAGGATTTCTCCGGAGATAATTTCCTCATAATCCCCCTCAATGTCCTGGCTTCTGCCTGCTTCAAACACGTTTGTCTCCGCTCCCCAGACACGATCTTCATATTCCCATATATGGAATCTCAGACCGCGAAACATAAAGTCGATGCTTCCGCATCCGTTTTCCTCTGTATATTCATAATGAATTTTCTTTGTTTTTAACGCTTCCTGCACTTTTTCCAAACGCATAAAATACCTCCTGATTATCTGTACAGTACCCTCTGTAATATAATACAGATAACTTTCACTGTAAAAAAATGTTCTCGTGTACACCCATCAAAAGTCAAACAGATATTCGCAATCCGCTTCGCTACACAGCTCTACATATGCTCTTAATCCTGACGCCATTATACAAAACGAATTATATCATACTCTGCTGCATAATATGTAATCTGAATGCCACTTCACAATTGCCCATTCTACATTCTGATCGATATTCACTCATCTTTATTTCTGTCTTTTCTTCGTTGGTATCGCCAGGATGATGATCGTAGCAATTACAAACAAAGTTCCAAGCATCATCTCTTTTTTTGGTTTTGTTTACTTTCATTGTTCGTTTGCATATTTCTGTTATCTTTCCTGTCTGTATTATTATGGATTCTGAATATTTGAAAATAAGTATAATCCGCTGTAACGACACTTGTCAAGAAAACAAAATACCGCAGAGACTTTCTCTGTCTCTGCGGCGATTTATAGCCCTGTTATAATCAGATATAATTTCCATCATGTACACTCTGCACTGTAAATGCAGATTTCTTTTTCACGAAATCAATCGCATCTTTCACAGTGATTCCGTCAATCTGCCAGTTCGCATAGAAACCATCCAGAGTCTTTAATGTCTCGTCTTTTGCTGTATTTTCATCAAGAACAAGAAGTACGATCAGACCTGCTGCCTTAAGATGGCGGACAGTTTCTGCATAGTTTTCACTCGCTGCCGGATGATACAGATAGGTATGTTTTCCAAGTACAGTCAGTCCCTTTTCTACCTGCTCTGCAAAATCAAGAGTGATTCCTTCTTTACCGATCGGGAATTCCACTACTACCGGTGTCTGACCTTTCAGTCCTGCACGAACCTGCTCGTCCACCTTTCCGATCTGGGATTTATCCTGAGAAACAAAGGTTTTTCTCACAACACCGCAGGCAGAAGTCATATTTGTGACACGATCTATCAGAATCAGCTCACCCAGTGTTCTGTGCCTGTCAAATTCGTCTACAACAATCTTCTCTGAGAATTCCAGAGTACAGGAAGCAATCTCATTTTTCTTTAAGGTATATGCGCTTTTCTTTTCACCTGTATTAACATCCACAGAATAATTGATCTTTGTAACCAGGCCGGGGATCATCTTTGTACCGATTTTTACAAAGAAGTTCTTGCCATCCGTAAGAGCATTGTCATCCATCCAGAGGATATCTGCTTCCACAGAGTCTGTAAGAACTGCGCCGGAATCAATGGTAAGTACACATCCGCGGGAAACATCTACTTCTCTGTCAAGCTGGATGGTAACAGGCTGTCCCTGTACAGCTTCCTGAACTTCTTTATCGCCAACAAGAATACTCTTTACATGAGCTTCTTCTTTACTGGGAAGAGTAGTCACAAGGTCGCCTGCCCTGATGGCACCATTTTCAATCTGTCCCTGGAATCCGCGAAACTCATGGTTTGGTCTGCAGACTCTCTGTACAGGCATATAGAAGCCCTTCTCTGTATCTTCCTTAATGTCTACGGTTTCCAGATGGGAAAGAAGCGCCTCACCTTTATACCATGGCATGTTGTCAGATTTGGTTGTAACGTTGTCACCTTCTGTGGCAGATACCGGAATAATAGTTACATTGGCAAGTTTCAGTTCTTCTATCAGTGCTGCGATCTGATTCTCAATGTCGCGGAAACGTTTTTCATCATATTCAATAAGATCCATTTTGTTTACTGCAAATACAAAGTAACGGATTCCCATCAATGCGCAGATTCTTGCATGACGTCTTGTCTGTACCAGTACTCCCTGTGAAGCATCCACCAGGATAACTGCCAGATCTGCAAAGGACGCACCCACTGCCATGTTTCTTGTATATTCTTCATGTCCGGGTGTATCTGCAACAATGAAGCTTCTGTTATCTGTTGTAAAATAACGGTATGCAACATCAATGGTGATTCCCTGTTCACGCTCTGCCATCAGACCGTCCAGAAGAAGAGAATAATCAATGGCACCGCCTCTGCTTCCTACTTTGGAATCCAGCTCCAGAGCTTTCTCCTGATCTGCATAGAGAAGCTTTGCATCATAAAGAATATGTCCGATCAGAGTGGATTTTCCATCATCCACACTTCCGCATGTAATAAATTTCAATAATCCTTTCATTCTAGAAATACCCCTCTCTCTTTCTTCTCTCCATGCTGCCTGCTGCCTCGTGGTCGATCACCCTGCTGGTACGTTCAGAAGAAACCGCACTTAACGTCTCATCAATAATCTCATCCAGAGTATCTGCTTCAGATTCAATACCTCCAGTAAGCGGATAGCATCCAAGAGTACGGAATCTGACTTTTTTGTTTTCAATCTTTTCACCCGGACGGAGTTTCAATCTGTCATCATCCACCATAATGATATTTCCGTCTCTGTAGATGACCGGTCTTTCTTTCGCAAAATATAACGGTACAATTTCGATATTTTCACGCTGAATGTACTGCCAGATATCCTTTTCTGTCCAGTTGGAAATTGGGAATACTCGCATACTCTCTCCCTTCTGGATCTTAGTGTTATAAAGCTTCCACATCTCCGGTCTCTGGTTTTTCGGATCCCATGCCTGAGCTGAATTACGGAAAGAAAAGATTCTCTCTTTTGCTCTGGATTTCTCCTCGTCACGGCGGCCGCCTCCAAATGCCGCTGTAAATCCATATTTGGTCAGAGCCTGTTTTAACGCCTGTGTTTTCATGATATCTGTATATGCAGAACCATTGTCAAATGGGTTGATTCCTGCCTTTACCCCCTCTTCATTGGTGTAAACCAGCATATCAATTCCGTTTTCCTTTGCGATTCTGTCGCGGAATTCGATCATCTCATGGAATTTCCATGTAGTATCAATGTGAAGGAACGGGAATGGAGGTTTCTCCGGGTAAAATGCCTTCATCGCCAGATGGAGCATAACGGAGCTGTCCTTTCCTATAGAATAGAGCATAACCGGCTTTTCACACTCGGCTGCTACTTCCCGCATAATATAAATCGCCTCTGCCTCAAGCGCATCAAGATGAGATAAGTTACTCATTGCATTATCCTCCTCTGTTTGTTTATACTCGGAATCTTTTCGTACTTGAGCAAATACACTAGAGCGTGTCTGAAAAATCATTCCCGCAATCTGCACGCCCCACTTTGCGGTATATTTTGTCCGAATTCGGTTGTCGTAGCCCGCTACGACGCCCTCATCCGAACAAAATCTCCCACAAATTGTGACGCACATCTTGTGTAAAGCATTTTTCAAACACACTCTAAAGACTCTGAGAGTACATACTTATGTTTAATATTTATTAGCGTCTTTCTTATTAACCTGAATAGTGATCTTAGTGCCATCCGGCTTCTCCACTGTCCATGTGGAAATATCCGGTTTCTCTGATATAACCATACTTGCACCTCTGCCTCCTACATCAGCTCCAAGGAAAAAGCGGATGGCATCATGCCTGCATTCCTTAATACAGGAAGTACATCCCCAGCAGTCTCTTACCTGCCGGATAAAGGCTTTGTTCTCTTTATCCTTTTTGATCAGATTTCCGGGACAGGCTTCGATACATCTGCCGCATCCTGCACATTTACTTTTCTGAATCCGAATGCTCATCTCTCACCTGCTCCTTTCTCTGCTGTATTCAAACCTGTATTTTCCTTTGTGATCAGGTCACGATATAAGATCTTAATCTCGCCGTTTTCCATACGGGAGTTTACATATTTCATCCACTCTTCGCTCTGCTGCGGGTAGTCTGTATTCTCTCCGAAACTATGCCATCTGGTTTCCTTTCTGGCTGCCAGATGTGCGATCACTGCCTGGCACACGATCAGTCGTTCGCGAAGTTCATAAATCTGCATCAGTTCATAAGTATCTGTTGCTGCCAGAGTGTCAACTACTGGCAACAATGCTGCGATCTTTTCATCTGCCTTTGCAAGACTCATCCCGCTGTATCTGTAGTCTGTACCGATTCCTCCTGCGTACTGATCCATGATCTTCTGCATGGCTTCCTCAAGCTGCTCTGCATTCATCAAAGAACGGGAAGCATTCAAATGTGATTCGTATTCTGCCTTCTTAGCTATTGCAGTTTGAGACAGCTCCTGTTCTCCGCCACACTCCAAAGCTTCTTCCTTATTTTCCGCTGCGATCCGGTCATCATCTTTGCCATTCAGATATTCCAAAATCGCCTCTGCTGCGATCTCACCTTCTGCCAGTGCGCCGGTTACATATTTCTGCGGACATCCTCCTGCTACGTCTCCGGCTGCATATAAACCTTCAATAGTTGTAGCTCTGTTATTATCTACCCAGTAACCGCTGGCTGTATGTCCGCCTACAATATATGGCTCTGTGCCCTCAATCTCTACATTCTCTTCGGATGGTCCTTTTCCGGCTTCCATCCATTTCAGAGTCTGGGACGGTGCCATATTCAGGTAAGCTTTGTAAAGGTCCTGCTCCTGTTCTTTGGAAATACCTTCCGTTCTGAGATAACATGGACCGTTTCCTTCTCTGTTCTCCATGACTGTACCGTAAACTCGCTGGGAAGTTGTCAGACCATATTTTGTTTCATAAATATCACCATGTGCATTGACCTGTCTGGCCCCAACACCCTGAGCAATAGTTCCTGTAGGAGCAATCGTGTCCTTACATCTCAATGCAATGAAACGCATCTCAAAGGTTGTCATCTCCGCACCGGAAAGAAGTCCCATTGCATATCCTGCACCTGTGTTAAACGGAGGATACCACATCTTATGTCTGGAAAATCCCGGATTATTCGGTCTGTAAAGTCCCGCTGCACCACCTGTGGCACAAAGAACTGCTTTCGCATCAATGTCATAGAAAATATCCTCATTAACGCTAAATCCAACTGCGCCTGTGACTTTTTTGTTTTCTGTTTTATAATCTGTAATATTTACATGATTGAGAACCGTAACATTCTCCTGTTCAGCTGCCGCCTTTGCAAGGATTGGCTTCATGTTTTCGCCATTGATCTTGATGTTTCGGTTTCCTCTGGCAACATATTTTCCGTTTTCGTCCTTCAGGATGACCAGCCCCAGATCTTCCATCACCTTTGTCACATGATTCAGTCTCTCTGACATGGTAAGAAGAAGGTCTTCTCTTACGATTCCATGGGCATCCTTTTTGGCATAATCCACATAATCCTGCGGCACTCTGCCTTCTGTAATATATGCGTTCAATGCATTCACGCCCGCCGCCAGACATCCGCTTCGCTTAATATTCGCTTTCTCTGCGATCAGAACTTTTCTGCCGCTTTTTTTGCCGATCACATAGGCTGCAAAGCATCCTGCCGTACCGCCGCCGATGATCAGCACATCTGTCCTGATTCTCTCTGTTCTCATTCTCTCTTACCCTTTCCTCCATACCAGTGTGCCAACAAGTTGATTTCCCGATCAGTCTTGCGTCTGAATTTCTTATTTCTTCATTGTCGTCAGTCGCCGCAGCCACCGCTGTCAGATAATTACAAAGTCATCCCTTACAGCCTCATTTTCGATCAGCTGTACACTGTCGCCTCTCAGTGCAAAAATCCTGTAAAGGAATACATTCACAGTCTCACCTTCCCGGATATCTGCTTTCTCCAGGCTTCTTCTGGCAGTTACTACGGAATTGTTGACTCTCACCTGAAGTTCCAGATTATCTCCCCTGAAAGAAACCCGTTCAACCACTCCCCGGGATACGGAAGTTTTGAACTTCTCCACCTCATCCAGTTTGGAGATTTTTACAAATTCCGGGCGGACAATGATCTTGTCTGCTCCTTCTGCCTGAGCAAAGGTATGGAAATCATCCGCATTTTTCAACACAGATGGCTGTCCGAAGAAGGACGCTGTAAAAGCTGTCTCAGGATTTCTGTAAACCCCTATGGGAGTTCCTTTCTGTTCGATCCGTCCTGCATTAGTGATAATAATCTCATCTGCTACTTCAATGGCCTCATCCTGATCATGAGTAACGAAAATACTGGTAATTCCCAGCTTCCCGATCATCTCTTTTAACCAGCTTCGCAGTTCCTGACGGAATTTTTGCATCAATGGCTGCAAAGGGCTCATCCAGAAGCAGCACCTGGGGATTTGGAGCAAGGGCTCTGGCAAATGCCACCCTTTGCCTCTGACCGCCGGATAACTGGCTTGGATATCTTTTTTCCAGTCCTTCCAGCCCCACCAGTTTGATCAGCTCTCTGACTCTGGCATCAATTTTCTTCTTATCAGCCTTCTGAACCTTCAAACCAAATGCAACGTTGTCATAAACTGTCATATAGCGAAACAACGCATAATTCTGAAATACAAATCCAATCCCACGCTGACTGGCCGGAACATCATTTACCACTTTTCCATCAATAATGACCTCTCCGCTGTCCGGGGTTTCAAGACCTGCGATCATTCGAAGAATAGTTGTTTTTCCGCTTCCGCTTGGTCCCAACAGACCAATCAGTTTACCTTTCTCAATTCCGAGATTCACATTCCTTGATGCCTGGTAAGAACCATATGTCTTATTGATATTTTTTAACTCTACATACATATCAGGCTTCCTTCTTTCCTTTATATTCAATCAGGCTTCTGACTACCAGAATGATAACTGCCATGATCACAAGCAGTGAAGATACGGCAAATGCCGGAACATACTGAAACTCATTAAACAAAATCTCTACATGAAGAGGAAGTGTATTGGTCTTTCCTCTTAAATGTCCGGAAAGTACAGATACCGCTCCAAACTCTCCCATTGCTCTTGCCGTACAGAGCACAACTCCATACAGTAATGCCCATTTGATATGAGGGAATGTGATCTTCCAGAAAATGGTCCATCCACCTGCTCCCATCAGGGCTGCCGCTTCCTCCTCATCGCTTCCTTCTGCTTCCAGAACCGGAATCAGTTCTCTGGAAATAAAAGGAAAGGTTACAAATACAGTTGCAATAATGATTCCCGGTACAGAGAATACAACTTTAATCCCTAACTTCATGAGAAAAAAGTAAACAGGACTCTGTCGTCCGAAAATCAGAAGAAAGATCAAACCTGCAATAACAGGGGAAATAGTAACCGGAAGGTCGATCAGGGTAGTGAGAAGCTTTTTACCCCTGAACTGAAACTTCGTCAGTGCCCAGGCTGCAAAAACACCAAAAACAGTGTTAAAAACAACTGCAAAGAGTGTTGCCTTCACTGTAAGAAGAAGTGCTTTGATGGTGTACTCATCTGTCACTGCAGCTGCATAGACCTTCCATCCGCTCCGCAATGCTTCTGTGATCACAGTGATCAGAGGAAGAAGGAGCATGACTGCCAGAAACAGAACACTGATCCCGACAAGCAGCCATTTTGTAATTTTCTCCGAAGTCTTTTCATTGTTGTCCATCAGGCATTTCCTCCTCTTAAAATTCTTGCATTTCTCTGCTGTATCATACTGTTAAGAAACAGAATGAAAAATGAAACTGCCAACATCACAAGTGCGATTGCCGTTGCACTTGAATAATCAAATTCCTGAAGCTCTGACATAATAACCAGCGGTGTGATTTCTGTATAATAGGGTTTATTTCCTGCGATAAATACAACACTTCCATATTCACCCAGACATCTTCCGAACGCAAGTCCGGTTCCCGCAAAGATCGCGGGCTTCAGTTCCGGAAAAATGACCTTCCAGAAGATAGTTGTTTTCTTTGCTCCCAGCACTCCTGCTGCCTCGCTGTAAGAATTATCCATCTTTTCCAGAACCGGCTGTACACTTCGCACAACGAACGGTATTCCTACAAATATCATAGCCACTGTAATACCTATTCTTGTGTATGCGATCTTGATACCGAATCCTGCAAAAAAGCTACCGACAATTCCCGAATCTGAGGTCAGGGATGTCAGTGCAATACCTGCTACCGCTGTGGGAAGAGCAAAGGGAAGTTCGATCACCCCATCCATAAGTCTCTTGCCCGGGAAATCATATTTCACAAGCACCCACGCAAGAATAGTTCCCATAATTCCATTTATTACTGCTGCTGCAAAAGCACATACAAAACTGGTATAAAAGGATGCCAGCACTCTGGCCCTTGTGATGGTTTCGATAATATCTTTAAAACTCAGCTTCGCTGTGTAGACCACCAGGCTTGCCAGGGGGATCAGAACTACCAGACTCAATATGGAAATGGTAATTCCCATGGAGAGCCCAAACCCTGGAATCACCGGTTTATTTCTTTTTTTCATAATCAATTACCACCTCTCCTGTCTCATATATTCTGTCTGTGCTTATGCTCTTGCTTCATCTTGTCTTCCTTTATCTCTCATAAATCTGATCGAAAATTCCGCCATCTGTGAAATGTTTCTCCTGCACTTTATCCCATCCGCCATAATCACTGATATTTGCCAGATTTATATTCAGATCAAACGTATCACTGTGCTTCTTCAGGATTTTCTCATTAGTGGGGCGGAAATAATTCTCTGCTGCGATCTCCTGTGCTTCGTCGGAATACAGATAATTCAAATACTCAGTTGCCACATCTCTTGTATCTCTGTAATCCACCACTTCATCTACCACTGCCACAGAAGGCTGTGCCAGAATACTTACGTTTGGAGTAACAATCTCATACTCATCCGGATAATCCCGCATGGATAGATAAGCTTCATTTTCCCACGCAACCAGCACATCTCCTTGTCCGTTCTCCACGAAAGAGGTCGTTGCGCCTCTTGCGCCTGAGTCAAGAACCACCACATTCCGGTAAAGTTTCTTGATAAATTCCTTCATCTGCGCTTCATCGCCACCATACTTTTTATCTGCGTAAACCCACGCTGCCATGTAATTCCATCTGGCACCGCCGGAGGTTTTCGGATTTGGTGTTACTACTCCCACTCCTTTTTTTGTCAGATCGTCCCAGTCTTTGATATCCCTGGGATTTCCTTTCTTCACCAGAAATACGATAGTGGATGTATAAGGAGAACTGTCATTGTCAAATTTATCTTTCCATCCTGCCTTGATCAGCCCTGCGTTTTCAATAGACTCAATATCATATTCCAGTGCCAGGGTTACCACATCTGCATCCAGACCATTGGCTACCTCAAGTGCCTGTTTCCCTGAACCGCCATGGGACTGTATCACTTCCACATCATCCCCGGTCTTCTCCTTCCAGTGGTCTTCAAATATTTTATTATACTGTTCAAACATTTCTCTGGTAGGATCATAGGAAACATTAGTGATAGACACCGTTTTTCCAAAAGTCTGTACCGGCATCAGTGCCAGTACAACTGCAAGACCAAAGGCAAATAATTTTCTGATCATGTTTTATCTCCTTTAAGGTACCAGTAGTTTTTTGTATTCTCTACTTTTCATAGTTATTCGATATGTTTTATATGATATTACAAGAAATGACAGAATTTGTCAATAGTGTATTAAAATAAGTACAATTTACGTTGTGTAGATGTTACTGTTCACACATCACTATCCCGCGAGGTGTTTTGGCATGAATATGCCAAAATCCCGAGACATACAAGCCAAAATTCCATTGCCGCAGGCAATCTGGAATGAATTTTGGCTACGTTACTGAGAACGGAGTGAACAGTAACGTATAGATAAGAACACAAAAAAAGCAGCATCCTGAAATACAGAATGCTGCAGTCAAAATTACATATTTTTTATTCGGCAGAAGCTGCTGCCTTTTCTTTCTCCGGGAAAAGCTTTCCGAAAATAAATCTTACGAATGGTCCGGCATAAAAGATCTGCCAGAAGAATGCCATCGGAAAGTTCATTGCTGTTGTCTGGAGCCATGTGGGAATGATCTGACTTGCCGGTGCATGTTTGATCAACACAGTTGCTGCAAAGCTCATACATGGGCACATAAATGCAACAGATACTGCTGAAATTGCAAGTACAAGGTGGAACGGATTATCTCTTCTCATATCCACAATACCAAATGCAACTTTCTTTGCAAGTGCTCCAATGATAAAGAAATCAAGAATAAATGCAATCGGTCCCATAAATGTTAATTCATGAAAAGCTAACAGAAATGTCTCATTTGTCATTGTCCCTGTATTCAGCACAATGTTATAACAGATCATGGCATAAACCATTACAAACACCATGATAATCGTAAAAATTACTTCCTGAAACTTGTTTTTTGGCATAAAAAAATCCTCCTTAGATAGTATAAATAACACCAATTAGAGATTTGTGTTGTTCATAACCATCCTGGAGGATGTACCGTTTCCAATAATACCAAATATCTTTTTCTTAAATTTACCGTTGGTTATTATACGGACTGTTATAAAAAAAGTCAAGGATTTTTTCAGTACCTGCAGTGTGAATCAGGGAACAGAGTTTCTCTCTACAAATATGGAATCCCCGGTATCTCCGGATAACTGCCCATTCCGATCAGCAACTCCAGACCTGTCTGTCTGGCATTTAATACCGCTGTCTTGGCAGCACTGGCATCTCCGGAAACTGCCAGAATCACTTCATTGGAATGGCTGGTTCCCTTATCCGGCGTCATATATTTCGCAATAGAAAGAGGAGCTGATTTCATCGCAGTATCTGCCATCACAAGCCCTATTGCAGCCGGAGAACCCGCCATAAACCCAAAGGCTTCTCCAACCGGTACTCCGAAAGCTTTATTCAGTGCCTGTCCTGCACTGGCTGAATAGGCAAATTCCAGATGTCCACTCTCGCTGATATAGAGTTCACCTGCATATTTATTCGTAAGTTCCAAAGCCATAGATATGGCATGGCGAACATCCGAGACATCAGTTCCCCCAAGAACAATATAATTTCCATGACCTCCCCATCCCTTGGTATCCCTCGGCAATTCTATGGAAAGAACCTCTGTGTTGGTTGCTTTCACCGCATCATCGATAGCAGTGATCTGCCCTGCAGCACCTGTACGGGAGCTGAACAATCCCAGACAGCGATACTTCATTCCTACGTTCATAGTCTCCAGCAAAGTATCATCAATCCCTGAAATCACAAGCCCAATCGTATCCAGAACTGCGGTCCCTACAAATTCACTGCGCGTACAGTGTGTGCTGATATTTTTTATATCTATCATTTGTTACGCCCTCCTGTATATATTACCCCATAATACCAGATTTTATATGTTTAGCTTATCATGCCCTGACAGGATAAGCAACAGAAATATACTATGGTGATCAATGTGACGAGAACACAAAAACGACAAAAATCCCCAACTCCCGCAGACCAATTCTGCGGGAGCCGGGGATTTTATGTAGGTATGAACATAATACACGAATACGCTAGTTATATAATCGATGTTATACAATTAATTACTTCACGATCATACCAGTCTTTCTGTCGCTGAAGATCGCTACCTCGATCAGGAAGATGATACCAAGGATCAGCTGCTGTAACTGTGTCGGCATCATCAGCATTACCAGACCACTGGAAAGTACTTTGTATGTCATAACACCAAGGATGATGTTATAGAATCTTACTTTAGCGCCGCCATTTACAGGCATTCCTCCAAGTACCAGGGCGATCATGATCTGTGTTTCCAGCTGGTTACCTGCTGTAGATGTAACGGAACCTACTTTGATAGCATTTACAAATGCTGCAAGTCCTGTGATACATCCTGCTGCCACGAATACAAGGATCTTTGTAGTTTCTACACGGATACCTGCGAATCTTGCTGCTGTTTCACCTGCACCGATTGCTTTCAGTCTGGAGCCCAGACCTGTGTAAGTAAATACAAGATATGCCACTACGAAGATGATCACTGTGAAAGTAAGCATAAATGGCAGTGTGTTGTATTTGGAAATATCACTTACTGCGTAAACAGGTGAGTTAGTTGTTGCATATGCACAAACTCCACGGAACAGATACATGGTACAGATTGTAACAATAAAGCTTGTGATTTTTCTCTTAACATTGAAGTAACCATTAATCAGTCCGATCAGTCCGCCTGTTACCACACCACCCAGTGCTGCCAGAACCATGTTGTAATGGGAAAGGTAGCAGACTACGATGGAAGCAACACCAAGCATGGAGCCCTGGGAGAAATCCAGACCACCCATTGTCATGACCATGAACACACCAATGGATGAGATCAGCAGCATGTATGACTGGCTCAGAAGCAGTGATATATTTTTCGGCTGAAACAGTCTGCCGTCTGTGAGGATTGCAAATAATACACAGATGATCACGAATCCTGCGATAGGAAGGATCGTACGCACAATGGGACGTTCCAGAAATGGTACTTGCTCAGTTGATTTTTTTGTTGTACTCATTTTTTTACCCCCTTAAATCATATTGTCAATCAGATCTGTGTCTTTCAGATCCGGAGAGCGAAGGAATTCACCATTGATCTTACCGTCCTTCATGATCAGGATACGGTCTGCCATACCCAGAAGCTCCATGATTTCCTCAGAGATCATAATAATGGATTTTCCTCTTTTTCTCATATCGTCCATCATGGCGTAGATATCAGCTTTAACTTTGACATCAATACCACGTGTAGGGGAGTCAAGGATGATCAGGTCGGAGTCCTTACCAACCCAGCGTGCAAGAACGACTTTCTGTTTGTTACCGCCGGAAAGAGCGGATACAAACTGGTCAACGCCTGTCATTTTTGTACTCATCTGTTTTGCAAATTTATTGGCAAATTCATTCATTGTCTTTGCACGAAGGAATCCATGAGTCTTCAGATCCTCCAGAGATGGAAGACAGATGTTATCGCCAATTGTATCATTGATGACCAGAGATTCATTGTCTCTGTCTTTGGAAGCATAGGCAATACTGTGTTTGATGGCATCCGGAATGGAATTGATCGGTGTGCCGTCTCCCAGAGTTACACTTCCCTGGCGGAAATAGGAAGCTCCGAAGAGTGCCTTTCCAACCTCATGCATACCGCATTCGGAAAGTCCTCCGATACCAAGGATCTCACCTTTGTGAAGATCAAGGTTCAGGTTCTCGATCTGCCCTTTTACTGTCACGTTCTTTGCAGAAAGAACAACTTCGTCAGATACCTTTTCACCGTAGTCTGTACGATAGTAGCTGTCACCAATCTCACGACCTACCATTAAGGCTTTCAGTCTGTCAGGTGTAGCTTCCTCTTTTGTAATAGAACCAATCTTCACACCATCTCGAAGTACGCTGATATTATCAGACTGCTCGATAACCTCCTCAAGGTCATGGGAAATAAAGATTACGCAGTTTCCTGTGTCACGAACCTTGTGCATTACCTTGAAAAGCTCTTCACGACCTTTCTGTCCAAGTGCTGTTGTTGTCTCGTCTACAACCAGAACCTTCGGATTAAAGTAGGTGGATTTTACAATCTCTACCAACTTACGATCCTCAAAGTTGTAATCATCGATTACTTTAGTTGCATCAATATAGTTGAATCCATAGCTGTCCAGATATTCCTGGGCTTTCTTGTTCATTGCTGCGGTATTTTTGATACCACATTTAGTAAACTGATCCTCGTTTCCAAGGAAAATATTCTCTGCTACAGTCAGTCCGGAAAGTGTTCCGATCTCCTGTACAATAATGGCTACACCCTGATGGTTGGCTTCAACCTGGTTGGTTGCGGTGATCTCTTTTCCTTCAAGGATAAACTTGCCGGAATCTTTCTGATAAATACCTGTCAGGCAGGATGTTAATGTAGATTTACCGGAACCGTTTTCACCGATCAGTGCGTGGATCTCACCTTTATTAAAGGTAAAGGAAACGTTGTCCAGGGCGTGTGTGATGCCAAAATGTTTATCAATATTTTCTGCTCTTAATAATATTTCACCCATAATCGTTCTCCTTATTTTACTACAAGACCTTTAACCGGTTTAGTTGTCAGTGCAACGATAACCAGCAGAGCAACACCTGTTACTACGTTCTGGATCGTAGTCGGAGCTCCCAGTGCAACGAAACCGTTGAACATAAGCTGAATGATCATTTCACCGATCACGATAGCGATAACCGGATGGCCATATTTCTTAAATGCCAGTCCAAAGAATGTTCCCATCAGAGGAGTAAAGTTACGGCTCATAGAGGAAAGGTTGGAAGCTGATGTCATGGAAGTACCAAAACTGATTGTCAGGATTGCCTGAAGTCCGAAGAAAAATCCTGCAAGAGTAAATGCTACGATCTTATATTTCGGAACATTTACACCCATGTTCTTGGCTACAACTTCGTTACTTCCGATGGCGTAAGTATAAGTACCGATTTTTGTATATTTCAAAATGAATGCGCAAAGCAGATATGCGATCAGTGCCAGGATCAGGTTGACTGGATAATCACCAAATGCTCTGTAGTCTGCTGAAAGTATTACGTTCTTTCCGTTTGTGGCGTATACACTGAAGGCCTCATAGATCAGGGACAGCGCACATGTAACGATCAGAGAAGAGATATGTAATTTAATATAAACAATACCATTGATGAGACCAATGATCGTACCACAGATCAGCGGTGCAATGATAAGACCGGCATAACCGAATTTCTCACTTGCATTGCAGGCGATAATGGATGAAAGTACGATATTGGCACCAACGCTCATATCGAAAGGTCCCATTACGCAGATAAAGTAGAGGCCGCATCCGCCAACTGCGTAAATTAATGCTGATTTCATGTAGGTGGCCAGTTTCTCCGGGGAACCGAAAGTAGTCGGTGCAAGTACTTTAAATACTGCCCAGAAAACTACAAGCATAAGAACCAGAAGGCCGATTCCATAATACTGGCTTTGTTTGAGTTTTTTCATAACCATTCTCCTTATCCAATTCTTCGCCCGCCAAAAGCAGGAGGTCAGACGCTTCCTCAGGGTTTGGCCTTTTGCTTCGAGCGGGCACTGACAATTACCTCTTAAAAGTTTCTCCACTGCCCTTTGGAGAAAAGGCAGTGGAGCATAAGTTCATCATATTAGTTGCTGTGACGGGAAATAACATCCTCAATAGAAAGTGATGTAGCTGCTTTGTTCAGATCATCAAAGCTGTATCCTGCTAATTCCACAAGCTCTTCATCTGTGTATGGATCGTCATCTACAAAGTATTTCTTGTAGTTTTCATAGTCTTCGGAAGAAGATACATACAGGTATGGGAACTGGATTTCGTATCCGAAGGATCCTTCATCTTTTACATAGTTGCCTTTGATTGCGTTATATGTGATAAGGAATGCATATAACGGGTCGCAGAAGTGTCCGCCTGATTCAGCAAACATTCCGCCTGATTCAAGCTGCTCGCCAAGGTCATCAAGGAAGTCTGTGGAAACAACGTCAATCTTTCCTGTAAGTCCTTCGTTTGCCAGAGCACCGATGGAACCAACAAGCGGGTCACCGCCGCCACCTGCAACGATCAGAGCGTCCATATCAGGGTTGGAATTGTAAAGGGAAAGAGCTGCTGCTGCACCTTCTTCAGAAGATGTGTTAGCATATACAGGCTCTGTGATTGTTGCCTGATCATCAGGATTAGCTTCGTTCCATTCGTCAACTGCCTGTTTGTAACCTGTCCATCTCTGCTGGAATGTAGCATCACCAACTGTCCATGCCTCAAGTCCGATGTTTCTGTCACCGTTCTCAAGAAGCAGGTTAACCAGTGTATATCCGTTTGTTACTTCGTCTTCATGAACTGCACCAAGATAATACTGTGAGTTGCATGCTGTCTGATATACTTCAGGGCTGTTCTCTTCGGAGATGATACGATAGAACTGTGTAAGGTAAACCTGATTTGCATCACATGTCTGGATGGCAGATGTCATTTCGGAGTCTGCAGAGTTACAGATTACGATACCGTTACATCCTGCTGCGCAAAGCTGTTCAACAGAAGCTGTAACCTGCTCAGATACGTGGCCCTGGTCAACATACATTACATTAACACCAAGAGCATCTGCTGCTTTGTCAATGATTTTTTTACTCTGGCTTCCAAGTACGTCTGTAGAGCTCCAGATTGATACGCCGATTGTGATGTCGTCATCGGCTGCCTGTGCTGTAACTGCACCAGCCGGTAAAGAACCAACCATTGCTGCTGTTGCTGCGATAGCGACTGCTTTTCTCATTCTTTTTTTCATGTTGTAAAACCCTCCTTGAAAAATTTTGGTTTCTTATTTTTTTGAACGGAAGTTTTTCCGGGCTTTCCGTTCCTCTGTGATTATATTAAACCATACTTTGCCTTTGGTCAGTTAGGACATATTTGGAAAATTTTGTTGCACATTTTTGACCAGTTTATATATAAAACTTGGACAAAATATGAACAAGTTGAGCAAAATGCCAGTAACTTGTATGTTTTCTCTATTGATTAGTTGTATATCTTCCAAAAAAGCCCTCTGTATCCGTTCGATTCGATAAGAACCGCTATACAGAGGACTTCCACTTCCGTTACTGTTTACCCAATTCTATCTGAGTTTCTTCCATACAATAGCAATCCTCTAAAATAATGCATTTAAGAGGCTTGCTATAATTATTATAATTGTGCCAGATTATTCCGATACTCTCTTGGACTGCATCCCATTTTTTTCCTGAATACCCTGCTAAAATAATTATAATCATCATATCCTACCAGGAACGAAATCGTCTCCAGCTTCTTATCCGGATCTTTCATAAGCTCTGCTGCCTTCTCCATCCTGATTCTGGTGAGGAAGGCAATGATTGTTTCACCATATTTCTGGCTGAAGCTTCTGGACAGATAGCTGGCATCCATATGATATTCTTCTGCCAGAGCAGTAAGTGTAATATTCTCATAATAAGAGCGTTCCATATATTTATGGATCTGCTCTACCTGCTGCATGATAGAACCTGATCCGGAATCTGTGTCATTATCCTCTCCGCTTTCCCATAAGCTATCCAGAAGAATATTTAAAGAGGCAGACAGTGATGATGCATTGAGACATTTCATATAATAATCAATATTGTCCATAGCCTCCTCTGCCTGCGCAGTAAGCTCTGGGCATTTCTCCTGTACATAGCGGTACAGGATTCCTGTGATCCTTCCCGTGTACTGCTTCACATCCAGATAAGTCCAGTCACCATTATCACAGTGTTTAAAACCACAGGTTTTAAAAATCAGCTTCTCTGTCTTTGCTTTCTGTCCTGTTGACAACAGATGATATAATTCCGTCTCCATATGAGCAGGCACTGATTTTCCCATCATCTGAATCTCACTGCTTCTCTGTTCCTCTCCTGATTTCTCTTCCGGGCACGATAGTATGCAATGCTGTCTGGTAAATGGTCTGGTAACCAGAGCAGATATCAGTTCTCTGTAAACTGTACCGATATCATCCAGGGAACTTGTCTGTTCATGGAGCACAACAGAAACCGGACCGTATTCTTTCAGCGGAAATTCCTTCAGGATATTCTCCGCCAGTGTTTTGAGTTCCTTCGCATCTGCAGTCTCTACAATCAGAAACTCACTCATCTTGTTACTGTTGTTAAAAATGATCACATTTTCCTTCGAGCCTGTCAGTTCTTTTAATTTAGACTTAATACTCCAGGACATCTGCAGATTATCATGTTCAAACTGCTCTGCAATTTCTGTAATATTATAGAATTTCACCATCAGTGTGGCTACTTCTGAAAATGTATTTGTGCTGGACACATGGGTCTGGGATGCTGACTGCCCGTACAGTTTTCCTGAAAGTAGAGCTGAATATTCGCTGTCTTCCAGAAAGGATGACAATTTATGTTTTTGGATTCTGCTGGTTTCATCCTGTCTTTTTGCGTTTTCTCTTTCTTCCAGCAGTCCCAGTGCCTTGGTAAGCACCTTTACCATCTCTTCTTTTCCCACAGGCTTCAGAAGATAATCCAGACCGCCGGAAACAAAGACACCCTTTACCTTATCAAAGTCATCATAGCCACTGATGGCAATGGTAATGATTTCAGGGTATTCATTCTGCAAACGCTGCAGTAATTCCAGACCGCTCAGAAATGGCATATTAATATCTGTGAGAATAATATCCGGTTTTTCTTCAGCAATCCTCTCTATAACCTCTTCCCCGTCACATGCAGGCTCCAGAAATTCCAGGGAATACTCCTCCCATGGTATCAGATTCCGGATATTTTCCCTGCTCCAGAATTCATCATCTGCAGCAAGAACCTTATATTTCATATTTTTCATTGTCTCTCTCCTTGCTCATTTTTGAACATTTTCGTAACTATTCAGTAGTCTACTATCCCGCGAGGTGTTTTGGCACGTAAGTACCAAAATCCCGAGACATACAAGCCAAAATGCCATCACCGCAGGTGATTTTTAATGCATTTTGGCTCGTAACTGTGAAGGTACTGAACAGTTACACATTTTCCATATCACCGGAATTCTCCGTAGAAACAGCCGGGACTGTGATCGTCACAGTTGTCCCCTCGCCTGCTGTACTTTCAATATGCAGTCCGTATTTCTCTCCGAAAAGCCTTTTCAGACGCGCATTAACATTCAGGATTCCAATGGAAATGCCGGATTCCACACGTTTCATATCATTCTGATCCAGCAGACGGTTCATAGATTCCGCATCCATTCCCGCACCATTATCCTGAATTGTGATCACCAGATTCTCATTCACATGTTCTGAACGGATCAGAAGCTTTTTGTCCTTACGGCGGACGTTTCTGAGACCATGTGTAAGTGCATTCTCCACAACCGGCTGGATGCAGATACGCGGCATCTGGTCTGCCAGTGTATCGCTGTCAATCTGATAATCGTAAGCTATCGTTGAGCCATTTCTCACATCCATAACATAGAGATAATTTCTCACATGCGCCATCTCATTCTGCACAGTGGAAAGCTCATCTGTCATATTCAGACTGTAGCGGAAAATTGCAGACAGTGAATGACACATACCGCTTACCATCGGACAGTTCTGAGCATTGGCAATCCCGCTCATGGTATCCAGTGTATTATAGAGGAAATGGGGATTGATCTGTGCCTGCAGCATTTTGTATTCCGTACGCTCTACCAGCATTTTATGCTGCAGTTCTTCCTGCGCCATGACCTGCATACGGTCAAGCATTTCATTAAATTCCGTACCCAGCGTAGTCAGCTCCTGGGACCATCCTACGGGCTGCACCCGAAGCTGGGTTTCTCCGTCCTTGATCCGCGTGATAGTGCTGCTCATCTCTTCTACAGGCTTTGTCATCCACTGAGACACAAACAATACGATCACCATAATTGCAAAGATCATGGCTCCCATTATAATAAGAAGTGTTCGGATCAGTGTCTTCTGCGTTGCAGTGAGAAGAGACTGTGAGACAAGCACAAATGCCTCCAGATTATAATTCTCCTGAGACACCTGGATCAGATAATTCCCATCATACTCCTGTTCCAGTTCACCGGATTTATAATGACTTTGTACAACCTTTGCAAGCTGTTTCTGGATTCTGCACTGACTCTCTGAAGCCTCCCCGGTCATTGCGATCACCCGGTCATTTAACGGCTGCAGCCACAGACATACCTGCTCTACATCTACATATTTAGCCATAATAGAAGTAAGTGCCGCACTGTTAATATCACAGACCAGATACCCCAGGGCATTCCTGTCTGCATCATAATTATGCAGTTTCAGCACAAATCGCACAATATCTTTCTTTGCAGCAGAATTGTGATATCCGGAAATCATCAGATCTGTACGTTTTCCATGCACATAATCATAAACCCGGTCTGAATTATCATCGTACTCTGCCTTGTAAATATCTTTGGGATATGTAACTGAATTGTAGCGGTAGCTGCTGATCAGATGATCCTTTGTATCATAAAGATACATGGCAAGAAGCTGATCCTCTTTTGTAAAACGCTTCCTTGCAAAATACCAGCTTCTCCAGTAATAATCCTTCATGTCTGTATCTTTTTCCGCAGCTTCACGCATAGCTGCGATAAGATCCTGCTCACTGTAGATCGTAAGCATTTCCCCTCGTATTGTGTGGATAAAATTAGACAGATCTGTCTGCATTTTATTCAGAGAAATCTCATGATCTGAAATGCTCTCTGCCCGAATCTGTCTGCGCAGAGACTGATGGAACAGAAATGTCTGCAGAAGAAGTGCGAACACTACACTTGCAATGCACAGAACAAGCAGTGCCCTCCGCATTGTCCACCTTTTTTTCATTATTCCTTCCCCCTCATGTCAAGCGGATAAAAATTATCCGCTTTGTTATGCGGCTCTACATCGAATAACTGCTCCGCAGTTTATTCGGTTAGATACCTGATAATTCTGTAGCAATTCCTGTAAATTTCACATTCTGATAAACAGATACAAAATGCATTATCTACAAAAAATCACCATATATCCTTATCATAATTATACATTATCACAATTATAATACAGGAATTTTGCATTGAAAAGCAAAACAGGAAACTTCCATCAAAAAAACAGCAGTAAAGTGTATGTCAATCCAATCCACCTTACTGCTGCCTGTTTTTCCTGATAACATCTAACTCAATATTTGTCAAACAGATATTCACAATCCGCTTCGCTGGCTGCTCATAATTTTATGTTCAGTAACACCCTTTGCGGCATATTTACTTTTCAATATGTACTGCACCTACTGCGCGGATATTCATTGGATATACGTTCTCTTTTCCGGCAAATTCAGAAATATAGGAAACATAGTTCTCTGTTTCTTCTTCCGGCACTACGCACATGATAACACCGGCAAATCCGCCTCCATGGATACGGCAGATACCTTTGCCCAGTTTCTCAAGGAAGAGATCTGTAAGAGCAAGCGCAACAGAAATCTTCTGCTCTGTATATGCTTTGATCGGATAGCAGTTCTGAAGTAATTCCCAGGAAGATTTTCCTGATTCACTGAGTAGCTTCAGTACAGTCTCACCATCTTTCTCTTCAACTGCTTTTGCAGCTCTCTCTACACGTTCGTTCTCTTTGAAGAAATGAATCGCTCTTAAGATTGCTCTGTCATTATCGATCTTATCCATATTTGCAAGCACTTTGTCAAGAGTTGTCTCACAGAGAAGCTCTGCTCCTGCTGCCTTGGCTGCTTCTTTCATTTCCATAGGGATCTCAGAGTATTCTTCACTTAAATCAGCATGACCTTTTCCTGTATTAACGATTACAAGATGATGATCATAATCATGGAAAGAGAAGTTTACTTTCTCATATTTTGGATTCTCTCTGTCTGAGAAGTCCAGAAGGATCGTTCCGCCAACTGCACATGCAAGCTGATCCATTAATCCGGAAGCCTTCAGCCAGTAAACATTCTCAGCATACTGTCCTGCTTTTGCATAGTTGATGTATGTCATTGCACCATCATTAAAGAAATAATTAATGATGGAACATACCAGCATTTCGAAAGATGCAGAAGAGCTTACACCTGCTGCGCGGATTACATTTGTGGTCACATAAGCATCAAAACCAGCTACTTTAAAACCGAATTTCTGAATAGCTTCCACCATACCTGCTACCAGAGATACGGTTCCCTGAGCCTTCGGTACGCTAGCAAGATCATTGATGTCTACGACAACTTCCTTGTCATATCCTTCACTGGTGATACGGATAACACTGCTGTTGTTCGGGTAAGCTGCACCGATGGTATCCATATCAATGCTGCCTGCAATCACACGGCCGCCATTATGATCTGTATGGTTTCCGATGATCTCTGTTCTTCCCGGTGCTGTAAAAAATTCTGCTATATCATGATGGTAAATTTCTGCGAAATGATCAGCTACAGCCTGAAAACGTGCTGCTGATTTCTCTGCTTCGCCGTAAATACGTGTCAATTCATTTTTATTTGGAATATTCATTGTAAAAATCCTCCGTTCATTTTTCCGGTCTGACCGCTGATACATAGTTTTATGAGTACTATGTACTGACAATTTTCACGATTTACAGTGGCAGTGCAGGTGTGAAAACCAGCGGCAGACGGGAATATGTGTATGAAAGTTTGGGAGCAGCCTTATCAGCTACACTCTTGAATTAAAGTATACCCTGCTGTGTCATAAAATTCCTTGATAATCTAAGGGGAAAATAGTAAAATCTTGCGTTTATATCTATATAAGTGTACAATATATTATATAAGTCATCAACAGCAATTTCGCATAACGGTCTTTCTCTGATGCAGCAGGTTGTCTGCAATATTTTCCGGAATTGCTATAAGATAGGATAATTAAAAATCATCATATATTCTCAATGGAGGGAATTAACAGTTAAATATAAATTATAAAATCATATAAGTATATGTTGAGTTTTATAAGATATTAGGGTAGAATATTATTGAAAGGAGTTGATACTTTGAGTAAATATTATTCTATACATGAATTTTCAAAAATTATAGGCGTATCTGCCCAGACATTACGAAATTGGGATGCCAATGGAAAACTTCATCCGCATCATACTACAGTAAGTGGCTATAGATATTATTCTGATGAGCAACTCAACCAGGTAATAAATGTAAAGCCTAAAAACCGCATTACAATTGGATATTG
>ENA-OQHL01000059-OQHL01000059.1-human-gut-metagenome-genome-assembly--contig:-NODE-59-length-82445-cov-14.124080_pt1 | contig 82445 bp, 67 predicted proteins | sample MGYA00242565_ERZ504723 | MGnify/ENA primary metagenome ERZ504723 (study PRJEB26092, sample SAMD00036211) | human gut metagenome | host: Homo sapiens | study: EMG produced TPA metagenomics assembly of... | reverse complement strand
ATATTATATCTATAATTCTTTGCACAGAAAGCTTGTCTTTCATCAGCTGTGATAATTCTTTTTCCAACAACTGCTTATCCTCTTCTAGATCTGATAATTCACGTTTTTTTCTTTTATACACGTCATATAAATCAATAAACTCTTCTCGTTCATTACTAAGAGGTGCCGCACTATCTGTCCATTCTTTAAACTGAGCAGTTGGAGATTGGGCCGAAATAAAACTATCAATTTTATCATGAGGAAGAATCAGTAAGTCCCAAATTTTCCTTTGACTTTTTGCTCCAGTAATATCTTTCCCTGGACTAGCAGAAATAAATCTACAGTCATTCCCATCTTCTTGTAGATTAGCAACTTTTCTTTTTATCACTAAACCATTATCTAAATTTATTACAACATACGCCTCTTCATGGCTATGATCTCGATGATGATAGATGGGTCCCTTTCTTTTTCCTCTTTCTTTAGCCTCAAGAGCAACTATACGTCCCACCTCTCCCTTAAGAGCATATTCAATCCCGTCAAATATACTGGTTTTTCCCATTCCATTTTTTGCATAAATTAAGACAAAACTCGCCGGTCGTCTATTTCTATCCTTAAAATCTATAACTTTCTCCCCTTCATATTTACGAAAATTCTTTAATGTCAGGCTTTTCAGCTTTGGGTGTGTTTTTATTGGAGCTTGTATATCAATTTTAAATATTTTGCTTTCAACCAATTGTTTATATTCTTCGTCAGTGTCACATCTTTGTTCAAACACATATTTCTTTGCTGAAAAAGAATCCTCCTCAATCTGATTTTTCATTTCAAGATTTATTTCTTTAGAAGTAAAGAAACAAATATAAAAATTACTTTTTTCAATAATAGATTCTATTTTTGTTTGATATTTTACTGCCACATAATAGTTTATTTCTTTCCAGTTTTGGTACAGATCTTTTAGTTCAGAAAACACGCAAATAAATATATGCGAATGATAAGAGGTATCCGCATGCATTTTACGAGTGTAGTAACAGCATTTGCATCCCCACTTATCGATCAATGTAGTCTGTAATTCCCAGTTAATTAAACTATTTATAATTCCCATAACTCTTTCAGTACCCCCGCCATATTTTCTTGTAACAAGCATTTATCAATTTTATTTCTACTCATCAAATCCAGCATACGATCAACACTTATAGCAGCCAAATTGCAATGTATAGCTGCACCATCAATAATATCAAAGTTTTCCGACTCTTTGCTATTTTCAGGTAAAAACTGTCCTAATTTATTCTTTAGTGCCCTATTAGAACATTCCGCACATGCAGTAATATCTCTCACAATTGCACGGCATTCATGTCTTGGATATAGAAAAAAACGTCCATTATTACTATTTAGAACAAATAATGTTCCATTTTTTAGTTTTCCTCGCTTTGCAAAGTATTCAGCTTCTATTAAGCGTCCTAAAACCGATTCTGTTTCATCCTCAGTACAAATATATTCCACTTCAACTTGATCATTTTCATAAGGATCTGGCATATTTATCACTGGCTTAGTTACATTAGCACCAGAAACAAACCCCGAGCCGTAAAGTATCGCCATTAATTCTAATTTCCCAGTCCAAAATTTATCACACTTCTTTCGATCACTTTTACAAGATAATTCATCGTACCATTTTTCAACGCAATTTTCGGGTAATAAATCACAATCTTCCATTAGTTCTTCTGAAAAGTCATAAAACAACCTTTTAGCTTTGCTCCTGCTACTCGGAAATGTAAAACCAGCTAATTCTTTATATCTCTCAAAAGAACGCGGATACTCTGAATGTAAATTGGTAAGTTCCAGTAATTCTCTGCACTTTTCAGAAGAAGTAGCCCTTAACAATGTTCCTGAGGAATTATCACCACATTCTTCTGAAATAATACATATTAAGTTTATGCTATTATTTCTAAAAGAAAATAAACCGGTTCCCGAATACCCTTCCATTACACTACTACGAGAACCCATTCTCCCTATTGCACTAAATTTATATTCTATAGAATATGTTTTATTCTGAGAAATACCATTGATTCTCCCCTGCAATTCGCGCTTCCCATCTAGGAAATTCGCACCTTTTTTTTCACGCTCTTTATCCATAGATAATGGAAAGCCATAACCATATAATTCCTCTGCAAGTATTCCCTGACTAATTTTCATATACCCCATTGTATTCATCCACTCTTGCCATGGGATAAGAATCATGGCAATGTCAGCAATAGATGACGGATCTGTTTGCATATAATCAGGATGAATACATATGCTTCCTTCTTCAGGGACAAAGTCCGAAATATTCATAGCTAATTTTGCTTCAACATTAATTTTTTGAGGATTTCCAAAACTATCCATGCAACCTAACGATAAACATATCTGTGATTCACCTTCTTTGAATATATCGATTATCACATGTGCAGCGGTGAAAACAACAGCCATTTCCCCTACTTGTCTTAAAAACAAGATTCCAGACCCTTTCAATTGGTCCGATTCGTCTTTAGCAATTCTTACCGACAGACGATTAATTATCTCAAAACATTCCGTATTCTCCATATATATAACATCCATCCTTTATCTCTAGAGCTTGGTCATCTAACAGATACAAAGATAGTTTCTTTGTATCTATAAACGCTCTACGATCCTCAATAGTAAAATATCTTTCATGATATTCTGTATTATACCAATCATAATTACAATACAGATTAATATCTTTTTTACCTGCATTTTTCAGCAGATGAGAAAGCACAACTTTACTGGGTACCTTCTTATGATGACCGTTTGTACTCAATAAATAATTATTCGTCCTAATTGTTTTTAGCAAAGAATCGGAAGTGTTACTTCTGCTGCCATGATGTGACAATTTTAATAAATCGACCTCGAAATGATCTGCGTCGTTGATTTTTTTAATTCCTTGCAAACAGACTGATGGTTTTGCATCTCCTAAAAAAGCCAGTTTTATACTATGATATTCAAAAATAAAGGCTATAGAAGAAGCATTATTGGGAGATGAATCACTCAACAATTTTTCTTGCATTAAATCAGCTAAATTCTTTTTCACCATCTCAAGATTACTTGCATATTGAACATACTCGTTTTCTCTTTCATACTTTTCCCATTCATTTGCAAACTTAATTAATTCTTTTTCTCCAGGACTAATAAATCGCATTGTCGCGCCATTAGGTAAAACAGCTTGTTGTCCATATACAACATAATCAACCAAACGATCTTTCAATCCTTTCTCTGATAATAACTCCCCAAATTTAATTCCATCCTTTACACCATATTCTTTATAATTCTGGTTTACACGAATCTGATCTTCTATGCAAACAGAGCTTTCCAAAATTTCGCCTGTCCCTTTCAGATTCCTATGTATACCTTGGTATGTATTAAAATAAATTCGTTTCACTGTTCTATCCAATATATCATTTGAAATTCTACAAATGCCCTCTAGCGCTCCTTGTATATGATCATAATCAACGTGAGTTAGCACAAGTGCTTCTATTTTTTCTTTACGTTCATCAATAATACTAATAATTGATGCAAATTCCTCCCCACATTCATCAGTTCCACCATCAATTAAGATGTGACTATATACTTCATTTTCACCATATGCAACCCAAATAAAATCTCCTTCATTCGCAGGCAAAGCAAATATCTTGACCATTATGTTTTTCTCCTATCCTGTTACTGTTACAAAAGACTTTTTGAATATTCTTGTACTTAGAGTTCTTCCGCAAAAGACTGTATTTTACAAAATATCAGAAACAGATATCCAATATTTATCAAGAAATTTGAATTTGATTTTCAGAAAAAACGCAAATTTGCGAAAGAGCCTTATGCGAACGTCATATACACCCATCAGAATGATGACTATCCGAACTTGTGAATGCATAACCTTCTTCAATCATTCGCCTCTCATGTTCAGCATACCATTTTTTCGCGTACCGTTCAGTTTTGTTCTCACCTGGAACGAAGACTTTAGTGTACCCGTCTTTATCTCCCACAATGGATGAAGCAAATGCCGTTTCAGGATAGCCTATTATGTTCCCTGCGTCATACTTCAAAATCATGTTCTCTGCGATTGAGTAGCAAAAGACACTGGCATCGGATTTATACAGACCATCCTTTGAAAAAGGATAGTTCTTAAATCGTATACGGTTATACTTTGGATTCATGCTATGAATAAGAGACTTTTCTGCATCAAGGCTTATCTGGCTAGGTGTTACATCAAAATCCCCGATGAGTCCTTTCATCCAGTCATTCTCCGTACTGAATCCCGTGAGCATCGTACACATATAGGAATCGATAGTGAACGGCATCAATATAAGTTCTTCACTTTTGTCAAAGCTAGGTGATATTACTTTCTCTTCTATAAGCATATCCTGTAGGGCATGATGTGCCTTAAACCTTTGTGTCAACTTCTCCCTAACTGTTTCTCCTACATAAAGAACATCATAGGTAATAGCCGAGGTAAAATCACCCTGTATCTCAATGTGGAACAAATCATTACTAGCGTAATAAATCAGTTCATCAAAGGTAAATCCAATATTGGGAACAGCTTCACCCTTATCATTAAAAGCAAATAGCCATACTTTCTGAGCTTTCTCCAATCCCTCTGGTTCCGTTTTTATTCCTGCAAAACCGTTCAAAGAGTATTTTGGATTTGTTAATGCGGGGATGAAAATACGGAAGGATGCTTTACCCACCTCAACATCAAGGATTAAGCAATGTTCATCTGATATTTCCCTTCGTGGAACAAAAACCGGAGCTTCTCGTTTGCCTATGATATAGAGAGAAGCATTGTCGAGGCTTTCTTTCTCACGCCAGAGTTCAGTATTGAGTACAGGTGATTTCTTTATACGGTTAAAATCTTTGATAGAGATAGGAGAGTGAGTTAAATGTAAATTTGTTTCTAATATATTGTTCATATGGGTAATATTCTCCTTATTAGTTAATGTAATACGGCCTTTTGCGGAAGAACCATACTTAGAAACCGTGAATCCGGAAAATAGGAAATCAGAATTCCGATAATCGGAAATCGCCGTATTTGTGCTTGATTAAATGTCCATTTCTATGAGAATATTTGTCAAGTCCTTGCCGCTTCAGCGGTGCGTAGCAGCCTTTATAATTATTCTCATGGAAATATAATTTTTCAAGTATAAATGGTTTGAGTGTCAAAAGTCATGTTCTGAATCATGCATCAGCAAAAAGCTAGAATTTTTAAACATGACTGGTGATTGTGGGAGTCAGAACCCTCAATTCCGACTCTCACCCTGCCTCATTTTCAGGCCATTACCAAATTTTGCGCAGACTCCACCCGTAAACGGCGATTGTGTCGAAAAAGTTTACCAAAATTATATGCCCCAATTTTAAACAGGATGAACTGTCTTGAACGCAGTTTCCCAAACACTGGTATTTCATCAATGTGGTATTTTCTACGCAGTACAGAAGGAATCCCCTCTATTGCATTACACAACCGAGTCAGTTCGATGTACTTTGCAGTGGATAACTTTTCCGAATATCGTGCTCTGGATACCATGCTGGCTGAGGCGTGAACCGCATAGTTCTTTTTCTGTGGCTTGCTTTTGCAATCGTTTTTGTGTGGACAGTCCTCACAGCAGTCTTTTGGAAAAAGCGCACGGCACATGCCTGTTTTAGGATAATACGTTGTTTTGAGTGGAACATACCCCATTGGACAGATCAGCATCTTTGTTCCATCTTCTGAAAATTGAAATTCGGCATAGAACTTATCAACTGGTTTTCCGGTAAGTGCGGTTGTTATCAGCTCAGTGTTTTTACGCTCTGCAAGCCTCTGGTTTTCCTGGCTTCCATATGCTCCGTCGGTGATCATGATCTCCGGCTCTGCGTTATCTGGTCTGTTTTCCAGATACTCTTTGCAAAAAGCACTGTCGCTGTGAATGTTCTCTTCAAAACTGACTCTGGTAATAAGGCTGTCTCCGGCTTCTCCGACGGTTTCTACTACATTACCGATATAGCCTTTGTGGGACTTCCCTGCTTTGCTCCGATAGGTCGCATCAGGATCGGATGGATTCTGCAGACTCGAGGAACGGATTTCCTTCTTGTCACAGGCATGAAGATTCCCTTCCTCATCAACCGTGCCCTGTTCTCTGAGAACCCGGAGCAGAAGCTGGTGTTCTGAAAAACTATACCAGAGTTCATCAGACATGAGGTCTTTTACTGCCTGTGCTTCCCGAAGGACTTTTTCCAGGCGTGGTGACACATCTTCTGTTTTACAGTAATAGATCATCTGATTGTGGTCATCAGCATCAAGATAATGGCGAAGCCCGGAATTGATCAGTTCGTCATGCCCGAGTCGGTGAATTAGACAAACAGCATTTGCAGTGGTCTGATAGATGATTTCCAGACGTGACATACGCTTGCATCTGGAAGCAATCATCAGACTATCCATACGTTTTACGTTTGAATGGAGATTCATGTATCTTGCATAGATATCTGCGAGATGCAGCATTTCTTCCTCAAGAAGGTTTGTGCCAGTCTCCATTTCGTAGTTATAAAGCCTTTCTCTGAAACGGCTGAATGTCCGGTCACTGACTGGCTGTTCAGCAAGATGTGTCGTATGCAGAGCATACTGGTAGCGCACATCACAGCAGATGGATTCGACCAGTTCATCGTCAGTAAGCCCGTTGTTTTCTTTCAGCATAAGGCTTCCAATGATGAAATTGATCGGTGTATTTGGCCGAGAAGCATTGTTGTTGCTATAAAGAACAGCAAAGCGTTCTTCATTGATAGCCGGGAACACAATATCAGCAAAATCTTTACACCAGGAATTCATGATTATCTTCTGCGTTCTTGGAGAAAGATTTATAAAACTATCATTCAGAGTGATCTGTTGATACTCGTTTGTTTTAAAGGACATATCGGTACACCTCACTATTGATATGTCCTAATTATACAACAATAGTGAGGATTATGGTAGATAGGTGCTTTTGACACCTAAATCAATCTTGAGACTTCAAAAAAAGAGGACTTAAAACCAGAACCCGGTGTATAACTGTTCATAAAAAGAGCAGCAGAAAAACTATAAACACAGTTTTTCCTGCTGAAAATGATTATCCACAAAATAAAAAAGTAAAATTCGTCATTTTTACAATGACTTATGCATACCTCTGAACAGCAACCAAGCATCCGATGTTGCATTCTTCCAAATTATGTAACCTTTTTGATATTATCAGGCTAATCGCGCATTTATCATCGGACGGATCAAGATCATCTTTCCAAAGATCCTCTGTGATCTGTCTGAACTCTCAGTTATTGAGAAGCTGTCCGGTGCCGTTCACAGCTCCTTCCCGGTAGATCATTTCCAAGAAAAAAATTAAAGTCAAAAGGACGTTCACATTTTAGAAATAAGAAAGCTGCCTTGTAAATAAAAACACTGTCACATTTAAGCTTTATTTAAGTGCGCCTTTTTGGTGAATTTTCTAACTGGTTGAGGATTAATCCTGCATTTTTGCGGTAAACCATAGTATATAATCAGAATAAAATCTGACGATTTTCCTTAAGTTGACGGTAAATTGACCACATTGAGGTCTGACCCTAGAGTCTTTCTGCCAAATCCCTTTGACAGTCTTCGATACGGAATACGGAGCCTTTACTGTTACGAAAACCTCAGGAATATCGCATTTAGGACGCCAGTCGAGGATATAATCAGCAAGGGCGTTCAAGGTGGCACCGTTCAGTTCAGATACGATTGGCGTATGAGTTTTTGACTGCACTACTGACACTTTGTGATTGTGCCAGTCTATATCTGATAACTTAATGCCTATGATGTCGATTCCGCGAAGCCCTGTGCAGTATGCAACAAGTATAATCGCAAGATTCCTCTTTCCAATGGTGCTAGCTGTATCAGCTGCCTGGGCTATTCCCGAAATCTCTTCTTCAGAATAGGCCGGGATAATACGTCAGTGATCATTTTTCAGCTTCAGAAGAGTATAATCACGGTGCAGGCAATCATTCCCATGAGCCCGAAGGTATTCCGTGGCGTACTTTACACACCTTAACGTACGTCCGGTACTGTCTCCGTTCGAAGCCGGTACTTCGTCAATCAGAAATGACATGACTATAGTATCATCAATGAATTGTGGCTTTATCCCGATCTGTTCAGCGTACCACAAAAAATGTCTGGTGGGAGCCCGGAGATCGTTTTTTGTTGCAGGACTGACAGGGTAACTGTCAAGTATCATTTCAACAAGGTTGTTTGTCTCGTTGGATACAATGTACTTGAGCGGATGAGATTTAGTGCTCGAAAAATCAACGATGCCTCTTTCCGCAAGCGAAGACAGCATACGCATAACGCGCAGTTGGAATCGATGATATTCCCTGCATATCTCACCAGAAGAGCACCTTGTATCAAGATTGTCCTTGTAGGAATCCATCAACTCTGGACTGTATGAGAAGTCTTAGTATCTTATTATTTCTGTTCTTCCGTTCCACACCACATGGCAGAATACAAGAGTTTCAAATAATCATGAAGATTCTTTTTCCAATTTATATATTCCTGGAAATCTTCATCCCATTGACCGCTATTCATTTTCTGCAGACATGTAGCTGCTTCTTTTTTTCCGGAAAACAATTTTTCGAGCAATTTCTCCTGTGAACAGGTTATAATCTTTCTATAATCCGGAAACTCCCTCAACTTCAACAAATATTTTCCACACGGAGAATTGCCATGCATATCATGTATACTCAATTTCTCTCGTTTACTCAACTCCATTTCTTCCATAGTCAGAGGAAGAAATGGAGGAAACAATACTTCCTGCTCATCCCACTTCGCATACTCCGCTCCCAAAGCCTGCTGATAATCTACATAAAGACTATTTTCTGAAGTTTCAATTTCCAGAAGAATTATCTGATTCTTTTTAGAAAAATCTGATTCAAAACCTCCCCTACTACACGAAACAAAAGACTCTGTATATCCTTTGGTATATGCACTTAAAGAAGCTTTACGATCTACTCTCCTTACTGTTGAAATAACTGACTGCTTTTCTTTATTCTGACACATTACTGCAAAAATCCCTGTGTATATAGCAAGTGTTTCTTCAAGTAGTTCAATAAATATCGGATTTAGCTGATGATGTTCCTGAAATATACGTTCCTTTTCATTTTCATAACCATCAAAGAGTAACGCATTCAATGTACGGTACGCATCTTTATCTCTCCACAATAAATCTTTCGGGTCTTTAGAATTCTCAGAACTATTTATTATCAAAAGCTTTCCCTCTTCTGTTCTTTTTCGTATATCTCCACCATAAAATCTTAACATATCAAGTTCTTTTTTCGTTACCACGCTATCACATTTCCCTTCTACACCTAATAATATGCCAAACTCTGGATTACTGATTTTCCAACTATCTGACTAAAAGAACTCCACAATAATCATTTCTTCCATTCAGATTTTTCTTCCATGTTTTTTTCCCATTTATGCATATTGTTAATCCTGTTTTCTGTATACTGTTTGCAGAGTTCATTATCTAAAATCGAAATATCCAGCATTCTTTGAATATACTCATTTAGTCTCTCTGGATCCTTTACTTTTTCAAATTCCCATTTCATTCTCAGTTCATCATATTGCAAAAATATACTTGTTCTCTGATGCAATTTATCTGTCAATGAAAAGACCTTTGATATCCCTGCCTGAAACGCAACTATACCAAGTGCACATATGGCCATTATTTTAAACCGTTCAGGATGATACTCTATCGCATTAAATGCCAGAAATATTCCTGCTAAAACTCCAAAAAATATCTCTGTCCCAAAAATCCACTGTACTCTGTTTTCGTACATTTCTCGTTTTTTATTTGCATTACTAATCTGGTCCTTCAGTTCATTTCTAAACATACACTCCCGACCTTTAAAGCTCATAATCTCCCACTTGATAACAGAATAACATTTTCTTATATACAACTGAAGATTCTTTTTCCATTCAAGATAATACTTAATATTATCAATATTTTTCACATTATAATTATTCCTTCTGACCTGTTCCCAGACAGCTTTCGCATTCTCAATTGAAGAAGGGTCTAAAATCATTTTTCTAAGTTCTGTCAGCTCATCTCTTATTTTTTCAGTCAATACAGTGGGAGATATCTTTGAATCCTTAAATACAACCAGATATTTTCCATAAGGCGGCTTATTCCTGATTCCCCGCATTATTCTTTCATCCGGTGTCAATTCCATTCTTTTTAATTCAAGATTCATAAATGGCGGAAAAAGAATTTCTCTTTCATCTGGATACTTACTCATTTCTCCTAATACCTCATTTATATCCAGATACTCTATACTTTGATCAACCTTAAACTCAAAAAATGTCAGATCCTCTTTTTCCTGAAATAAATTCACCTGTTTCTTCTCGTTCAATGTTGCCGACAGAAATGATTCATTAAACTTATGGGTCTTCATGTGAAGATATGTGTAACGTCTGTCATCCCGATACGTATATGCCGTTCTTTTTTTAATCAGATATGTATACTTGCAGATTGCTGAATATAAATTACAATATACATCCAAAAGCTCATTCATATTATTCAGAATGTCCGGATCCATCCATCTTCCTTCTGCTGATAATCGAACCTGCTCACTGCCAATGTCATCAAACATCAACATATTAATTACTTCATAGGCATTTTCTATAGCGTAGAATTTTTCTAAATGCTTCTCGTTATCCGATAACACAATATTCTTTCCGGCATTTTGATAATACAGCAAACTACGAATCTCTTTTGCTGAAAATATATCTCTATATGTTCCATTATCCGCTTTTTTTCTTCCTATACGCTCCAAGCTCATCTTTTCTTACCCTCACACATTTCTTCGAACTATACCAGCTAATTTTCCTCCCGCTGTATCATAAAGGCTCCATCATCATCTTCTTTTGTTAAAGATACTACATATGACATATCTGCACATTCCTTAATCAATCCCTTCATTCGCAGCTTCTCTTTCATATTCAGTTTTAATATTCCCTGCATACTTTCATATAACATATAATATTCTTCTGGCTGTTGTTGTAGAATTTTGTCAATTTCATCCTGCCATTCCGGGTAAGTACATCTCAGATTTTGGAGCTTTTTTCTCGAAATCAAAGTGTCCTTATTTGTAAATTGTAAAGTTGGCGCAATCGCATTATGCATTTCTTTATCAATCTTCTTACGTGACAAAAACATCTTATGAACAACAGGTGTTCTGTCTTCTCCTGATGAAAAAGTAAGAACAAGCCCTATTCTGCATGCCATATCTATCGTCTGGAAAGGCCTGAACCGGAATGCTATAAAACACATTTCACTTATCATATTATTAATCAGAATACAATACATGGATTTTTGCTTTTTGGAAATAATAACCTGTCCCTGATATTTCTTTGCAACATTCTGTTCTGTATGATTTTTCTCACCCGTCCATAATATGAACTCAGCACGGCATATTCCCTCTGAAGATCTGTTCAACGACAGTTTCCCCTTAAGCCATTTATCCTCCATTTCACCTGTACTATGAAAAAGCGTATAATATTCTCCTAATATGCCTTTAAACTCTTCATCATCTGCATTTGTAATAAATCTGTTATTTAACGGAAACACTACTGTATTTTCATTCACTGATCCATTGATCAGATAATCCGTACCAACCTCCAGGACATCTGCAAATGCCATCAACTGATATAATGTGATTTTACATTTTCCGCTTTTTAATTTTGAAATTTCCGGCTGCTGAATAGAATATCCTTTTCTCTGACATAACCTTACCATATCCACCTGTGAAATCCGTTGTTTTTTCATCAATTCTTCTACTCTTATCCATATCTGATCCAGACATATAAGTTTATCTTTTACTTTTTCGGATTTATCCATACTCCCCCCTGATTCCAAATTAATTCTTTAAATTTCACTCATATATGCACAACCTTATTGCATTATTTTTAGTGATTAATATTCTCATATAACCGTTTCTGTCCAGTCATACCCTTTTCTTTCATTTGCAACAATCTATATATGCCTTCAGAAACTCTTTACATAATTCTTTGTACTGTTGTGTAATAGCACCTCTCTGCTGAAAACTCTTTTTATTTACACCATGCCTCATGGTCCACTGCACTGCCCGCTCCCATGCCGGGTTATTTAACACATAATCCCAAAAGTTCTGCTCCCTCTCTATTCCGTTATTTTCTGTATCTATATCAGGAATATTAATCTTAATAAACCATTTTTTCATCACTCCGTAAATATCTACATTAAATGGAAACAGTATTACTTTATGATTTTCGAGATACTCTTCTGTTAAATCATTGTTAAGCGGAGCTTTCCTGACATATAATTCTGAAAATTTTCTGTCATATTCCTTACCCACCACAATATAATATTTTTCTTGTTTTATTGCCATAAGCAAGATTTCTCTTAAATCGTTTTGTTCTTCTGTGTCAGTATTCTGTTCCTTTTTCAAGTTGTATCCTGGATCATACACTGACAGAACCATGTCTTCCTGATCAATACTTTGAATTTTAAACAATTCTCTATTAACACTCTTTTTCTCTATGAATTCTTCAAGAATATTGACCAGAATCGGATCGGTAATAATATAATTCGGATCTGCTTTCGTTTTTACAGTTTTCTTTAAATAATTTTCTGTTTTTTCTCTTATATTCAGCCCATATTTACTGGTTTTTTCCACTTCTTCAGAAGCTTCTTCATTCATTATGGAAACAATATCCAAAATTTTTTCAGCTTTACTCTGAAGATCAGTCCTGTTAACCTTCCATACAATCATTTTATCTTCTGATGAAAACCATTCGTATACATCATTGAAAGTAACATGGACACTATCCTCCAGCTTATATTTCTTTGTATCTTTTTTCAAATGCTGCATAAAATATGTTGTGTCTGCCCATACATTTTGTTCACAAATATACGCTACATCCGAATTTTTCCCAAAATAAAGAACCCCCATTAATAATAAATATGGACTCCTGGAATTTTTCACTACATCAGACAACTGATTTTTAAGTCCAAGTTTCTTTATATGTTTTGCTACAATCTCCACATATAATTTAAAGCATTTCCATGCCAGTTCCTCAAACCTGCCATTCATTTTCTCAGTAAAATGACTTCTACTTATCAATAGACAATCAGAGGCATTCATTCCCATAATATCCATACTCACCGGAATATATCTGGATATCAGATTGTCTTCCTTTCTATTTTTAATAGTTTTATTCCTTACCAGAACACCCTTATAACAGAACTTATCGCTTATCATCTGATCAGAAAACAATTCTGCATCATTTTCCATTTGAACAAAAACTTGTTCATCTCTCATCCAGAAACAAGCCTCACTCATGTCATTCTTTAAGATATAATCTATATTACTACCAGTGTCTCTTAATATAGTCCCGGAATCCTTATCAAGAAATTGCTGCACATAAGAATCAACTACTTCACCGGATTCAGATTTGGATAACTTTTTCGATATTATTGCCACACGAACAGGAATAAAACTATTCGGAATCACCTCACCAATATATCTTGTGAGACATTTTTTTATATCCCGTAATATTCCATCATAATCAAAAACTCCATTACCTGTATTTAAAATACTCTCATAATGTCCTGATTCCTGAAGTTTACTCAAGAAATCCGCCCAGTCAACATCCAATATCAGTTCTGTACCAACCCGATTATCTGATAAGAAAACATAATTAATCTTTCCCAGCTGTCTGGGTGAATACAACTGAATATCCAATCCATGTTTCTCATTCATGCCTCTTGTTATAATTCTGATCCGGTTTGTCATCATAAAACCAGACTGAATACCTATCCCAAAACTACCTGTTGGCTGCATCCATATCGGCATACGTCCTATCTCTTCAAAGTATTTCTTACGTCCGCTCCATCCGGTTCCAATCACAGCCAAAGCCTTAAGGCATTCTTCATCCATACCTACACCTGAATCAATAATATGGACCCTCAATACTTCAGAACAAGATTTCTTTCCTACATCTGAAACGGCATATTCATCTTCCTGAACAAGCTCCACTCCAACTTTAATGGCATAGTCTTTTAAATTAACGTAATCCAGACTAGAAAGAGTTTCATCTACATGTCCATTTTCATCAGCAGTAAAAACATGCATATTTTCTTCTTGTTTCCATTTCAACCATAACATCAGCTTCGTAGCATCCATAGCATTCTGTATATATTCTCGCAGAAATACCAATTGTTCTTCATACAGCTTATCACCGATAAGGACACTCATAAAACGTTTGTTATCAACTTCGAAACGCGCCTTTCCAAAACTCTCGTATTTTTCACCATTCAGATAAATCTCAAGATTACAATAATTGAATGTGCATCCTTCCATTTCTTTCGGTGCCACACGATTCCAGTTAGAAGTAATATTCCCGATATCCTCTCTAATATACTGAAACCACTGATCCATAATTTTGCACACTTCATAATCAGTAGTATACGCTTTTGCCTGAATCTTTCGCTCTGTGACAAGAAAATGTGAGATGGATAAATGTTTCTGCAAATGTTTCATACTTGTTTTTGGCAATGCCCCAAAATGCTGCAGAAGCATACTATCAAACCGGTTATTATCCAGGTCCAGCAAATCTCCAATACGAAGCAGTAACGCTATAAACTGCGGATGTATTCTTTCAGTTCCAAACCCAATCGTCTCCTTAGGCAGTTCCGAAAAAATATAATCCAGATCTTTACCATGAGAATATACTACTTTTCCAAGTAAATTATAAAGACGGTTTTCAGCGACTTCTATACCTATAGTTTTAGACAGATTCTCAAAAAACTTTTTACTACGTTCCTCATGATGGCATCTAATATAATCTGCCGTAATCATCATCACATTTTTCTTAACAACAACAGGCCAGTCGTTTGTCAGTTCATATATCTGAAATACGTTTTCGCTCTCATCAATTCCATCTAATTTTTCTTTATTATGCAGTACATTATGTAGCTGGCGACAATATTGGAGTGCTTCCTGCATATCAGATTCCGGATTATTACAAATATTATCCAGATACTTCTGAAATTCCCTGTCATCCCGCCAGAGTTCCAAAGCTTCCTGATGCTGAATCACCATTCCAATATCATGACCATACGCCGCATTCAGCAAGAGCCATGCATTTCCAATTCCGAATCTTTCTATTCTCCATCTTCCCAATAACATCTCTATAGATTCAATTATCGTTCTGGAATGTTCCTGATCATGCACACTATAATTAGGAAAATCATGCGCTATGATGGAAGTCTGATGTATATATCTGTTTTTAGTATTCTGCCACTCATAATAAATCTGTATTTTTCTATTATCCGATGCACATTTCTGAGAAAAAATCTTCTCCAGATAAGTATCCGCATTAATACATATCTTAACATTGTTCTGATTTCCTTCATTAATTACGTTAGTGATTATCATATCATTATCATTCATAGTCTTTCTCCTCACATCTCGGTTATATTCAATACATTGTCACGAATCCCTTTAATAATTTGATTTTTGCATATACTGATTCCAGATGATAATTTATTACCTTCTTCCGCCAAATCAATTTGTTCTGTTAATTTCTCAATTATTGCAAAAAAATGAAGTACAAATAGCTCTTCTATACGTATTCTATCTGCTTCATCTGTCACTGCTTCCCAGAGATCCCGATAATTCTGACGATAAGATTCATTGATTTTCATATCAGCATCAGTCTGAAACAAGAGATAATATATAATTACCAACCCATTTTCTTTCACTTCTAAATACAATCTATCTGCATATCTCTCGCATATCTCACACCATCTTCTGATAAGGTACTCCCCTTCCCGAAACATACAGGCAGACAAAATAATAACATCTGTTTCCGGTTTTAATTCTGTTTCATTAAAACATTCTGTTATTTTATATCCGGATCTACCATTATCTTTAAGACTTTCTGCAATCTTTTTTAACAATGGATTTGTGCAGTAATATTTCTGATTTTTATTATAATCTATCTCCTTCAAAAATACTTCCTCATCCCATGCCATATTATTACACGCCGCTGCCTTTCGAAATAATTCCGGATATAAATACACTGGAACATAATACTCCTCAGGATGAATACAACCTTTCCCCATATCCATCAGTTTAATAGTACATTCCATATAAAAATTCTGAATCGCCGCAATAAATAACCGTATACTACGTTTCACTAAAAACACCACCTCTATTTTTTGTAATAAAAAAAGACCTAACAATCGCGTTAAGTCTTTTTATATAGTTATTTGCTACAAAATTCCAATATACTTCAAATCTTCTCCCCATGAATCAGAAAATTCATCTATCCATTTACGAAAAATTCTCTCCATCAGTCTATCTCTGTTATCCTGCATAAGCATTCTCTTATTTTTTATGAGTGTGTCCATATCTGTACGTTCATCACTGTAATATAAACTTCCCCATTCCAGTTCCTCCGCAGATACAAACACATTTAAATAGCCATGATCTTCCATCCAACTTTCCAGTTCATGGAACATATATGAGATAAGATTAAAATAAAGTCGTCTGCTCTTCTTACTGTCATACTGACAGATTTTTTCACAATTATGATAGAAAACTTCCACAATAAATTGAATATATGAATTACGAAACGGCAAAACAACATCACTATTCTCGCCATAGCGATATCCTCGATAAATAATATTATCCTCTACTCTCAAACTGTTTCCAATCACACTCTGGTCTGTCATCTGAAGAATAACACTCAAAAGCATCTGCTTTCTTGTCTGAAAGTCCTTATCTGATGTTTTATGAAAAACATAATCCTCTATTTCTTCTATAGGTGTAAATATATTATCCGCTTTTTGTCTCTTTTTTCTAAGAATCTCAAGTCTAATCTGAGCAAGTAATCCCGGAATATCATTTTTAATATGTTCATATTCAATATTCCTGAACTCATTCTGTCTCAGAATCTTTGTAACTGGTTTCAAATTTCGAATACGTTCAAGAAATTCTTCCGGTTTCCATTCGCTTAATTTACCTGTATATTTAATAAAATCTTCCGAAAAACTCTCACCCATAAATTGCTGATCAAGCATTAGTTGACAATTCGTAACCTTAGAAACCATTGTCCTAAATGCACTATACACATATAAAGAAAAGAAAAACACATTCGCTCTAAAAACAGCTATACCTAACTGCTTCATACTAACTGCGTTCTCCTCTACAGCTTCTTTTTCTTTTAACTGTCTATATACCTTTTTCTTCTGTTTCAGATAATTAGTGTTCATATACAAACAATTAAAGATTGCCCATGCATCTTCAAAGCTTATAGAATCCATCACTGCAAAAGGCGTAAATATCATCTGTACATTATCACCTGCTTCCTCATATCTGCATTTAACGATCAACTCTGGTGCATAATCTCCCAAAGTCTTAACTACGTATGGATTATAATATTGGAAAAAACCGCACTTTATCTCTTCGTCACCTGTAACAGAATCCAGGCGATCCGGCCATAAATACGAGTTATCCACATATTTCCATTGAGTTCCTCCAGCAGCACACAATCCTCTGAAAATCTCTCGCTGAAAACTGATAATATATGGATTACCTGTTGTTTCTTCCCTATTTTCTTCAATAGCAGGTCTGATAAACGGAAGCTCTATCACATATGGTATCATCTCCTGCTGATACATAAAAATTTCCTGTGACGAAATCCATCCTATTTCATCAATACCAACATAATAGCAAATTGTCAATGATTCAAAAAATCTTTCTACTAAAGCAGAATCATCCTCCTGCATCATAAGTTTATTCTTTAATTCCAGCTTGGATTCCGGTGCACATGCTACAACCATCTTAATCTCAAGATTCGGATTCATTCTCATGATGAATTCATATATCTGATAAAGAGAGCGTCCTGTATTCACAGTATCATCAAATACATAAACAGTATGATATTGATCATCTAAAGTACTTATGGATTCCTTAATGACAAAACGATTGCTCAAAACCACCAGACTGCCATATTTCTTATCCCAATCCCGAAGACAGCTACGTAAACTCCGGTATAGCCAGTATGCTTTTCGGCACATAAAAATAACCGGTGCATTCTCAGCAACCGCTTTGTCTAAAACATCTATCAATGCCCTGATCGTCAGTTTTCCTCTTTTATCTCTCTCATATAAACTGTATATGCTCCTTTCTGTCATATCCATTGCTCCCTTTCTGCTATATCCATTGCTCCCTTTCTGTCTTGTACCACTCCCTACACAATATGCAAATGTGCATATTTTTATGCACATTTGCAAATTACTTAATAATATACCAGTTACCCAATTTTGTCAATGATTTATGTTCGACTTTTTCAACAAAAAAAGTGTACAAAGTACCATTCCACTATGTCACAAGTGAATAAATATAATAGTACTATGTCCACTTCTCTTCTTAAACGCGACACTGCGACGATTTAAGCCCTCCGCTTTTATCCATGTACTATATTATATCAATTTTCCAATATTATTCAACATTTTTCGCGAAATTTCTGTCAAATTGCCATATTTCATTCCAAATCACCGGACTGTCTCATTTAATCTTAGAAATAATCTCCAATCCAATCTCTACATCCATGCTCCTTCCAAACATTTCTATAGCAATATGGGCTTTTCGCTTATGCCTGTCAATCTTCTTTATACAATCTTCCATACCCTTTAATGGTCCATCAAATACTTTGACATAAGCATTCTCAATAACTCCTGTAGACATGCGTACCAATTGTTCTTCTCTTCCCAGTTTCAGAAGCAAATCCACTTCCTCTCCTGATAACGGAACAATTTGTTCCCCTGTCCTCAATAATCTGATCATTCCTGTTACTTTTCTGAGACTATCCATAAGCTGTTTCAAATCAGAAGTAACCAAAAACACATATCCCGGAAAAAGTACTGTTTCCTGAATATGCCACTCACCCTGAAACCGCTTCTTCTGCTGATAGTATGGAACAAAGCAGTGTTCCAATATATTACTGCTGATTAACCGCAGACACTGGCATCGGGCATTTTCTTCAGTACCTGCCCGCACCTGCATTACATACCATAGCGACATTAACATTCCTCACCCTTCATTAAGAACATAGGTAACGTGAACTTCCTGAAAAATTTTGCAATCATCTCTTTTAATCTGCATGTTCTCATCTTCACTAACAGAAGATTTACTTCTCTGCATTTCCACCAGCCTTGCTGGTTTCGGCTTATAGGACTTTTTCTTTAGACGTTCTATAAGAGCGTTTATGTTTTCTTCCAGACTTCTCCCCTATTCCTCTTTGATATGGTTTCGCAGGTCAGAACTGTGAGGAACAGTTCTCTCTCGACTTCCCTCTGGTATTTATTTTTGTTCATACCTTCCTTGGTACTATTCGGACCTCCGACTACCTGCATTTCTTTTACCATCCTTCTTCTGGTTGTCAGGCATACTTTCTGTTTACACACGTTGTCTTCCATCCAGACCACGATGTCGACCCTCTGGTGACTTTAGGATTTCGGTGCTCAATAGCTATCCCTGTTATCTTGCTGTCTACGCTTAGCCTGCAACGTTACCGCGACAGACTCAAGACTCGCTTCAAATGCTGTGGTTAGCAGCTTATTTGATGGGGCTTCCACCCACCGGACTATATACCCTTAGCTGGACGCACGGTCTGACCACAATGCTCACTGCCTTCAGCGGACAACGAAGATTATCTTGTTAAATCCGGCTTCGATGGCATCATGGATGGAATAGTCCATAATAATCTCATCATGTAATCCCACCGGCTCCAATTGCTTGATTCCTCCGCCGAAGCGTGAGCCGATACCGGCTGCCATAATCAGTAATGTTGTGTTTTTCATATGCTATTTCCTCCATTTGAAAATCAATTGCCAAAATGTATATCCAGTCACACCACCCAGTACATTCATAATTACATCATCTGTCTGCAGATATCCCCGCTGTGTCACAAACTGTATCAGTTCAATGCCAGCGCTGAGTCCAGTCAGCACCAGAACGGCTGTGCGAAATTCCCGCAGTCCTCTATGCAGCAGCGGAAGAAACACCCCTACGGGCAGGAACATAATCATATTCTCAATCTCATACGCTCTGCTCTGCGCTGTTGTTCCCCAGGTGCTGAAAGGAATCAAATCAGCGGCAGCCCTGCTTCCCGGTTCCCGTGACAGCAGTGTGACCTGAAGCAAAACCGCTCCGTAAAATGCCAGAAGCATACTCTTACCGAGCAGCGAAACATAGTTGCTCCGCTTTTCCTTGTCCATGATTCGACTGTGGTTTAATACTGTTAAAGCCAGAGCAGTACAAACTGCAGCCGCCAATCCATATTTCAGATATGGAAATGTATCGCAGATATCATGCAAAATAATCTCTATCATTCCGTGTCCTCTGCCAATACTTCAACCTTGATTTTCCCCACTACCGCATCCGGAAACTGCCGACACTGATAAGCCACTTTTATATCCGCTTCTCCCACTTTCTTCGGAATCATATAAATCTTTTTAAATTCAACCATTCTTCCTTGCAGCAGCTTGTCCAAATGCAGTACAACATCTCCATCTTCCACTCTACGGTAAAAATCTTTGTTAAATGGTGTAAGCAGCGACACCGGAACATTCATCAGCTCTGACGGATACGCCAAACCGGAAGCTAAAAATACCCTGCTTGCACAGTCAAACGCATTCTGCATCTCAAGGGACGGTATCTTATGGATGGCTTTCTTCTGTCTGGCCGCATGGAACGGGTCTGAAATAGTGCTAAACTTCGAAAGAGATTCCCACTCATCCTCATCAATCACCCATACATTTTCCGGCTCGTCCATGTCCACATAGATTTCTTCCGCCATCGCCTTTCCATCATTGTGCAGCGTAATCTTTAACTCTACCGCATTTTCCATGCAAAGAGACATCTTCCATTTTCGCAGATATGTTTCCAGCTCCTCTATATCCGGAATTCTCTTTTTAAATGCAGCTAATGCCTTTTCGCTTACCCAATTCTCCAAATCATTCGGAATCTTATGATTCAAGATATCTCTGGCATCCTGTTCGAATAGTTCAAAGGTCATTTCAGGCACATCGGGGTCTGTTACGGCAAAAGACATATTTTCATCCATATGCTCCACATTATCCAGGACTGGCAACTTCGGCAGAATAAGCTGAATCTCATCCGCATCATTTATCTCTATCCACAGATTGGGACGCTTTTTATCCGTTTCTTCCTTCTCATTCGATGCCAGTTTCTTACAATCCGTCACAAACGGTTCATCCGTTATCACTGCTGTACGCAACTGATTCAGCAAAAAGTTCTTTAAGTCAGCGGCCCTTTTAAAAGTATGATACAATGCCTTATCTTCTACGGACTTTCGATATTCCTTTAGTTTTTCCAACTGCGTCCTGTCCGTATCCATCGGTATGTCTCTGTCGCAAAAATAAAGCATCACCGGTTTATTCGCTTTCAGATGATATTCAATCTCCTCCACCGTGCCACTGGCAAAACCTTCTGTCGGTGTCCCAAGCCTTGTCCAGAATATCGCAATCAGCATATCACTCCGCTCACAGAGCTGGCGATTCAGCGTCTCTTGTGGCGGACATCCCATACGGGCGGCAGAATCTTCTTCCCATCTCAATGGAAGAAACACGCATTTTCTCTCCGCTGTGTTATGGCGATTCCACTCCGCCAAAGCCTCCACAACCTTTGCTCGTTCCTTCGCCACATCAGATGGAGAGGCAATCATTACATTATATACATTTGCTTTATATGACATTTTCAACCTCCCACGGGGAAAAACTCACTGATTTTAATAGTGCCTGACTTGTCTATCACACACCACGCAGGGATTCCCCCTTGGATGACTGCCGCACAAATAGTGCGGCGAATATTTTATAAAACTTTTAAATTTTCTTTATAGAAAATTACCGATACCTGACCCCTTCTATCTTCTCAAACAATTGGAGTTGTCTCATAGTATCTGACCCTTGCAGCCTAAATATAACTGGCAATTTCCGTAAAAGAGAAGCCAGGAAGAAAAAATTCCATCCTATTTTTGTTTCAGCGCCCAATCCGTTCGGGCTGGCAGCAGACTTATATTAGTTGTGGGAAAGAAAATAGAAAACATGTAAATCGTATTTCTGGAATTTCTTTACAAGTCACCTCTGCAAAATTATATTTAGGTCTGGAACACCCATCAGATCGGGAAAACGATAAACAACAATTTTCGCCTCAATATGTTGGTTAAAACAGCCTTTATGAATTTTTCAGAGAACTTTAAGACTTAGTTTATTTACTTTATTCATACTTCATATGGTCTGACCCCAATGTGGTCACAGACATATACCTGACAGTTTTTCCCATTTTCCCTGGCATTTGTACAGTCTGTATGCATGACAGGAGAAAGCAGCATATCTGCGCAGACCTGCGTTCCGCTTCAGTTTTTAAAGCAAACTCCCGGTTTAGTCTGCTTATCATCCCCTTGGAAATATTCAGTTTTCCACCCGTCAGGTCAGACAGAAATCCCCTGCTCTTATCAATGGATGTACAGCATGTACACGTTCACCTGTCTGACTGTTGTAATAAACATCCGCATGGTATTCCGTTACATCCAGTACCATTCGGATATTTACCATCTGCTTTACAATGGTTTTTGCGGTCTTTTTAAAAGTACTGTCTTCCAGGACTTCTTCCGGTGGCGGAAGAAAAATGACTGGCTGTGTGGGCTCCTGTTTCCTGCGGCAGTGGCCTTTATGTCCTGGCTGTCCGCCTGGTTTCCTGCCTGTTTTTTCTCTGCTGTTTGTGATCTTTTTACGCTGCACTGCTTTTGAAGAGGGAATGGAAGAGTTTTCATAATCCCTGTTGATCTGGGCAGTCAGTTTCTGGTGCTTCCCTTTTTCATCTTCCAGCTGGGTCAGGACGTCATATAGCTTATGAAGAAGCTCTTTTTTCTTATCATACAGTTCATCACATTCACGTTCTGCTTTCAGGGCACGCTGCTCAAGCGCCTTTTTCTCTGCCTGCAGCTTTTTTATTTCCCGCAGATGTTCTTTCTGCATATCTTCGAATACTTCAAACCAGTAATTGTGGACACGGATCGTCTCCTGATGGCATCTGCAGATCTCCTGGTCACGCTCTTTGAGCATCCGTTCCAGGGAACGGATGCTCAAACTGTAGACAAACTTACTTTGATGATGTCATCAAAGTAAGTTTGTCTACAGTCTGAAAGGCTCCTTACGGAGCCTTTACTTGCCAGCTATAATTCTGCCTGCATCAAAGCCAAGCAACATCAATTCTATAGCCTGAGCATCAGTTTTTCTAAATTTAAGATAATAATACAATGTGTCTAAGAAATTCGTGAATGCTTCCTTTTTTTCTTTTGTAAGCGGTATGTTTATATTATCTCTTAATATGAAGCTAGCAATACGAGCTAATAAAAATTTCTCATTTATATATAGCCATTTATCATCTTCAAGCTGGGCTTTTAACTGCAGAGGCCGCCTTTTCAAAAGCCAGAACGTTTCGTATGCCTTGATTTTCACCTCATTAATGTGACCTATTTCCTGATAACTTTTTAATCTTTGAATATCAGAATAATAGTCCATAACAGCGTGATTCAGTGCCATTTGGTGAATAAAGACCTTATCCTGCAATTTATTGCTATCAATAAAGGCTTGCATCTCTGCTTGAAACTGCTTTATGCGATTCTTAATTGCTTCTTCCGTTATCTCATCAACAAGACCATTATAGTCAGTATAAATATTCTCAATATTACGCATTCTCACATCCTCGTAATTCATCTACCAGAAAATAATTTTTCGACATCAGAAAGTTACAAAATGCATCACATTCCACCTCTTCCATTTCACCAGTATGAATTCTTGCACTGTTCTTCAATTTATGGTTTCTTACCACACCTGACTTTATCTGTCTCATACTTTCATTGGCAAAATCTTCTGTCTCTTTTGAATAATAATTTTTTTCTGACATCATAAATTTCCTCTCATTCATATAATACATTTTGTATACATGCTGCAGCAGTATTATCATCTAACAAAGGTTCTTTCTCCTCAACAGGACAAGCCTTACTAATTTCGTCTTCTTCATCTACTATTTTTTGAGACTCATTTCCATCCGGTTCTGTCTTCACTCTTTGCAAATGCTCTTCTTCCAAACGCTTTACTTCACAAAAAAAGCTGCTCATCTCATCCGCTAGCCCCGTTAAACGATTCAGCAGACTGGTGTATTGCTGAAATAACATGTCATCCTGATAATATGGATAAACAATGTGGTGATCTATTTCACCCCATCCTTCCTCAAACAATGTCCTCACTTGAATCTCAATATAAACGCCATGATATTTAACGATATAATGTACTGATCGATATATCTTTTTATTTTTTATTGCATCAGGCGGAAGCACAGTTTCATATATCTCTCGTGCATCACCATCTCGAATATGAACCTTCGGCATTTCCGCCATATAAGTATGCTCTGTATCCTCGTCAAAATCCTTTAAGCAATCATCCAAATAGTACTGGGGATTATCTTCAATTTTTTCTTCAAGATATGCGTGAAATTTCTTCCAATCAGCTTTAAAAAGTATAAAACAACGAATTCCAATCAAGTCTGTAAGAAATTTTTCATAATTATCCTTATCCAGCGTTCTATACTTCTTATAATTCTCCTGTCGCTTTCTGATAATCTTTACAATTAAATGTTCTGCATCCTTCACTCTTGTTCGTATAGAATGAATACCATTTTCGGAAATGTTCATCAAGAACTCTTTCTGAAATTCAGCCAGTTTCTGTTCATATGAACTTCTCTTTTCGGAAAAGTCTTTATAAATATATTCAAGCTCTTCCCATTTAATATCAGCTACCTCAAATTCATCTTCAGAAATATTATATTTCTTTAATAGTTCATTTTTCGCAATCAATCGGTAATCCCACCCTCATAGTCAATACTTATATATGCCAAAACATCCCTGCAAAGTTCAATACTTCACAAGAATGCTGATAAGTCATAACATAAATCCCCTCGTAGTCTAATACGCTACAGCATCTATGCTTATTATTCAATTTGCAGCTATACAGATATAACTAAAAAAATTCTCCATTGCTTTATTATATCTAAAACATTTTCATTTTTCAACTTTTTTATCACATTTTATAACTTTTCTATGAACCATTTATGATAATGTCCTAATATACCACAAAGGAAAACGTCCCAATGTAGTATAATTGTAAACTTACGACTACTGGTTCACCTATATTTCCACAGAAAATCCAGTATTTATGCGGGTAAATCGATTTTAGTCGTAAATTCACTGGAAGTTCACATATTGGCAGAAAATCATGCCGCACCAACGATTTTCATATTATTCCGGGGATGCAGCTCTTTTAATATTTCAGCCTGTTTTTTAGCCGCAATATGTATATAAATCTGAGTTGTTTTTATGGAACTATGGCCCAAAATCTGCTGAACACAGCTTACATCTACGCCCTCCTCTATTAAATATGTCGCAAATGAATGACGAAACATATGAGGAGTAATATTTCTCTCGATCCCAGCCTGCTTTGTATACTTCTTCAGCATCAGCCGGATAGATTGTTCCGTATACCTGCTTTCTCTGTTGTTTACAAAAAAATAACCACTTTTCTTGATCGACTGCTCATTTTCATCGTAATATTTTTTCAAGACCTCTAAAATTGAAGTGTTGCTGATCTGTACATATCGTTCCTTCCCGCCTTTTCCCATAAGCCTGATCAAGCCCGTATTCAGATTAATGCTGTCGTCCCGGATGTTGGAGATTTCATACACTCTCGCCCCGGTTGCGAAAAACACTTCAATCACGGCTACATCACGCAGCATAAATTTACGGGATGCTTTATCGTTCTCATTCAGGCATTGATACATATGGTTCAAAAGCTTCTCTATTTCTTCCCTGGGAATGATTCTGGGGAGGGTTACTGTTTCCTTGAATTTGACTTTTATTTTCCGGAAAGGGCTTTCAGCAATGATTTCAGTTTCTTCTAAATAGTTATAAAACGCTTTTATTGATGCTATCTTCCGCTTTACAGTCTTTTGCTTGTAGCTCTTATGCAAATGCGTAACATACTCCTCAATCTTTTCCTTATCAGGTTCATCCACACATATATATTCGAAATACTGACGCAAGTCAATACGGTATGCTTTCAGTGTTTTCCTATCGAGTTCCTTTCGATATTCACAGTACTCCAAATATGCTGCCAGTTTATCTTCTAATCTCATTTTAGATTCCTCCTATCTGTTATAAGCATCATACTACCGTATTTGGCACTAATTTCAATAGGAGCAATTATTAAATATAAAATGCAAAAATATGTTCGGGCAAAAAATTTCCTGTGCCATTGACCTTTTCAATCAATGCGCAAGGGGATTTTTTTCTTTACTTACAGAACCGGCCAGCAATCTTTTTTAAAAAAGGAATTACAACCGGAGCTTCACTAATATATTCTACAATCACAAGAAGCACCAGAAGAAAAACAACCCATAGGAACAGATATATCTTTTCAGATTTTCCTATCGTCTTCTTCATATCTAAGATCAGATAGTCACCCCGAAAGCACTCCTGAATATCATCCTCGGTCAATATCTTATCGTAGGATTTTTTCAGTTTCTCATAACTTTCATAAACTTTATTCATCTGATACTTTGACTGCCCATAACAAATGAACAGATATACCACAGAACCCACCAGGACTAATTCCAGAATTACCGTGATATCTTTTGTAAAAATATTGTTCAACGGCTGGTCTGATACAATACCGGCTATGACCACTGTAAATAGGAAGCCAAATATTGCTATAACATTTGCTTTAAACTTATCAAGTAATTCTGTGGCGTATTCCCCGGTTCTCGACACAATGTCACTTATAAATTCTGCCACTTTGTTTTTCAGTTCAAGATACTGTCCTACGTTATCTTTCAAATACAGATTGTAATTAGACTGGATAGAGGAAAGAACTTTTTCGTCCAGGTTCAGCAGCGGCTCATATTTGCAATGCAGACAGATAATATTTCTTGCAATAATGGCTTTGTCAATAGAACTTCCGCCTGAATATATCCAGTCATATATTTTGTACAGCACCTGGTTTCCCGTTATCTCATTTAGACGGCATACATAATCAACAGAACGCTGTCCCATGATCTGCAGTTTCATCTGCCCGCCCTGAATCGTAGCATTGGATGCAATGAAGCCTGCTGCCAAAATTGTTTCCAGCTTCATGAACAATTCTTTGAATGGGTTTCCCTCATACCCTACTTCTATCTTAAAATCATCCGGCAGCAATCCATAGGAATCCTGGTTATAAAAGTACGTATTATCCCTACAAGCCAGCAAACGCTGTGTCCTGCTAAAATTACAATCAATCTCTCTATTCCCCACAGGAAGAAAATACATTGTTTTCGTATAAAAAATATTTGGACTGTCAAATAGTTCAAACACTATATTTTTCCCTGCCCCATCCAGAAACATAGAGAATGTTTTCAGCACGTCTTCCATAGATAAACCGACAATATCCTCCACAAACTTTTGGTATCGGTAAATTGAAAAGTGCCCATCTGCCAGTGTTTTATTTATCTCTATTTTTGTAAAAATCATCTCATCTTCCAGTGTCTCTTCAATAAACGCTCTGTACTCTGCTTCAGTTGAATTTTTCACTATTATGAAGGGATCTTCATTTTCCAACGACAAAAAAATTCTGACTTCATCCCTTGATGGAATCTTTTGTATGACCTCCATCAATTCTGAAAATCCTAAAGCCTGAGAAGATGGGAATGAAAAACAGGCGGAATAGAATTTCCTGCGTTCTTCTTCTTTCAATCCCAAAACCTTATCCCTTATATGCTCCAGCAAAGCAAATCCCTCCTATCTCCCCTTCCTACGCTCAAATGTCCGGAAGGTTATATCATTATCCATACGGATCTTGAGATACCGTTTGCCATCACCGTCCTCATATGCCTCAATGATGTCTTCCAAATCTTCAACCGCACTAGATACTTTGATCTGAATTCCGCTATATACATCATACGTTTTCTTCATTTTAGGCTTAATCATTGACAGAACTGGCTTAAACTGATGGTCAAAGTGTTGTTTTTCAGGCAGGTCGCACAGTTTCTGAATAAGTTCTTCTTTCTTTTCCGCCTTCATGTCGTTAGGGGAATAATTCTTAATCGTTTTATCTAACATTTCAGAAAAATCAAACTGCTCGACACTACTGAAATACAAGTACATTGCATTCCGGATTACCATATGGTCATATGGTGCATCTTTTTTCAGATTTCTGCTCAGTGTACTTTCTACGGCTTTAAACGCTCTCTTGGTATTAAGCTCATCACTTTGAAGTTCATTTAACTCCAGAAAATCATGCCACCAGTATTTCGCCACCGTATTAGAATATATTCTGGCTAAAAATTTCACAGAATTCAAATCATCAATCTCAAACAGGCAGGTTTTCCAGATCTTTTTTGTGTCCTTTGAAAAGCCTGATTTAATGCTGTAATCACTATCATCAAAGAAATCCGTATGCTCTACCTTCGCCAACAGAAACAGCACCTTCCCCTCATCCTCGATCAGAGCCAAGATCAGGCTTCCTTTCTGCACTCTAATATCCATACTGGCAATCTGCTCTTGTGCCTGTCTTTCCTTTCGGAGCAGGCGTTCTGCTATTATATCAATCCTTTGCAGAACTATTTCAGCCTCTGCCTGGTGCTTTATGATCTCTAATATACTGCTAATGACCTCTGTACCCGTTGATTGTGTTTTGTATTCCCTTACAGAAACATTCCCATTTATGTAAGAAATCAACTGTTCAATATACTCCCCAAACTTTGGCATAATATTTCTTGCTGAAATTTTATTGTTTTCATAATCAATCACCCTGATGGCCTGTGTAACGATTCTCATAAGCATATAACCTCTTTATCTTCCGCACTGAATAAACACTGAATCTCTTGTCTGAATTACTGCTATGTACTTCTTCATTTCACTGTAGCTTAAGTATACCACACACATGTAAAGCAAGCAAAAGAATTTACTGTTATCTTTGCCATGGTATCCACAAATATAATAGATAATTAGCAGTTATCCATTATCTCTAATTGTATTAAGGATATTCTTTTTCAGAGGAATGGTATACATGAAATCAAATCGCCTATTTATAAAAACCAAAAATAAAAAGATAGAGTATATGCAGGATAAAATTTTAGAATTACTATTTTATATTTTCAGAATATTTCCTGTTCAAAAAAGGAAAATTGTTGTTTCATGTTTCAAAAATCACGGTTATTGTGATAGCCCCAAATATATTATTCAACAACTGTTAAAATTAGATTGCACGGCAAACATAGTCTGGCTATGCGATTTTGAAAATCCACCTGAAATGCCAGCTTGCATACGTCAAGTTCCATATCATTCGATCCGGGGAATTTACGAACAGGTAACAGCTCAAATATGGATTTCTAATCGCCGCAAGTCACGATATGTTCGAAAGCGAAAAAATCAATATTATATCCAGACATGGCATGGTGGTGTTCGACTGAAAAATATGGAACGTGCAGCAATAAATAAGTTGTCCAAGAGGTATATTGATAGTGCAAAAAATGATTCTAAAATGATAAATTTATTCTTGTCTAATAGTGACTTTTCTACCTTTCTTATAAGAAGAGATATGTGGTATTCAGGAAAGATACTGCAAAAAGGACTTCCGCGAACGGATGTATTGTTAAACGGAGATCGTAATACTATAGCTAAAAAAGTAAAGTCTTGTCTATCAATTAATGAAGACAACAAAATATTATTATATGCGCCTACTTTTCGAGCGGATATGGGAGTTACTCAATACACACTACCATCCAGTCAAATATTGACAGAACTGGAAAACTGTACAGGCAATAAGTGGACGTTTGTCATTCATATGCATACAAATGTTTATAACCCCAAATGCTGGCCAGGGAATTCAGAAAAAGTAATAAATGCTTCATCTTATGAAGATGTACAGGAATTACTTATAGCAGCTGATTTTTTAATCAGTGATTATTCCAGTATTATTACAGATTTCGCATTATTAAATAAACCTATACTGATATATTGTCCAGATTTAGAGGATTATCTTTCGGACAGAGGATTTAATCAGGATTTTAATGCTTTGCCTTTTCCAAAAGCATATACAGTTTCTGAAGTTATAAATAAACTTCCAGCAGCTGTATCGCAAAAAGAAATAAATACATTGGATTGGATGAAGAAAGAGTATGGCCTGTGCGAAACCGGACGTGCTTCCAAAACAGTCGCAAATATAATAAAAAATGTACTGGAGGGAAAAGAATAATGCAAGGTCTTTCAACAATCATAACTTTTTATAATGGATTGTCTTCCTTAAAAATGTGTATCAATCTGCTGCAGGATGCATTAAAAGCAGAAGATATATATGAAATTATTGTCGTCAATGACAATCCAACCATGAATATTAACTTTTTAGAGGATGAATATTCTGTCCAGGTATTAAATATGCCGGAAAATAAAGGGTATGCAGCAGCCTGTAATTATGCTGTTGATCACGCACGGTATGATACATTGCTGTTTATGGATTGTGATATCTATCCAACAGGTAATTGGCTACAAAACATGAAAAAAACATATGCAGATATAGGGGAAAAGGGATGTGTATCCGCGACAATCTATGAAACAGATTCCGGAAACTTATTTGGATATGGTATGGGAATTTATGAAATTGATATTCTGTTGTTTCTTCGCCATGGAAAGCCTTCTGCATTCTCCCAAAAAGACCATGATGTTCCTCTTGTGTCTTCTGGCTGCATGATGATGAATCATAATTTATACCAGGAACTTGGCGGACAGGATGAAATGTGCATGAACATTCATTGCGATGTAGACCTGGCCTTTCGTGTTCGAAAAGCTGGCTATACAAACAGAATGTGCGCAAACGCCAAAGTTTTTCACCGTGGACAGATTTCAGGACCTATTCGGACAGTACCTTTTAGACAAGATGTAAAAGCATATTTATTCAAAAAATGGGGCGATGAATTATATCAATTATGCAATGCTGAAAACTATTTAAAAGAGCTCTGGATGGAAGCAAATTATAAAAAAATATCGCAAAAAAGTGTCATTGTTGTAAGTTTTAGTAATTCGTTATACCGTGATAAATACATAAAGCTGTTCACACAATTGTTTGACATTTCCATTTTGCAATTTTTAGATATAAAAAATGTTACCGGCGCCACACACATTATTTTGCAGGAAAATGTAACCTGGGATATATGCCGATTAAATATTCCTATTGTATATTTTGCAGATGATTACAGATTATTGCTGGATAACTACTATTGGTTTACAAATCGTAATGAAGAGGATATTATTTTTGATAAAAACGGGAACCTGATGTACGGATCAGATTCCCTGGAAACTAATAGTTAAAGAATACATGTTTAAACTGTAAAGGCCAATAGCCGTCTGTCAAGATGTTTTCGCTCCCAGAGATAAGCTGGTTGTAGTAAGAAGAGAGATTATCGAAATAAGCCTTTTCAAACAGCTTATCTCTTTTTGATGTATCCCCCAAAATATTATAAATGAATAGCAAATTGTAGATTAGCGGCTTGTGTGTTATCGGGGAGACCTTGAATTTTTGATAAAGAGCATATGCCTGTTCAAGTTCTTCCTTAGCTGGCACATATTTACTTTGCAGAATGTAGGCAGCGCCTAAATTTGTATGCAGCTTTACTATTCCATCTTTATTCACCCTTTGAGCGGAAATTACAAGATCCTTTTGCCATGTGGAAAATGCAGCTTCAGCTTTATTACTGAAATATTGAATAATTCCTAATAAATTTCTGCTTTTTATTTCCATTGCTGTTCCATTAATTTCAAGTGCACGGTTCAGTGCCAAATCTGCCAGATACTCTGCATCCTCCAGCTTATCTGTTAGTAAATCCACAAAAGCTTCCTGCGCAAGAATTTCAGCACTTCGATTGATGGTTGCTTTTTCAGAAATGTGTTTTTCTACCGCTTTGCTAAAATATAGAATTGTATTTTCCTTATCTTCATAGGCACGATAATAAATATAAGCTTTGTCTGAATAAGAGACACTTTCCCACTGTGGTTCTTTACATTCTTTCGCTATTTTTAATGATTCATCAATTGACAATAATGCGTTTTCTATATCATTTATCGCTAAATATACGACAGAATACCGATTGTACATAATGAAATCATAAAAGTTATTCCGTCCTTTATACTTCTTGAAATAATCTAAGACGATTAATGCATCGTCATAATCCGCTGCTGAAATACAGGCATTTGAGTACCTGTGAAAGAAACGGCAGGTATCAATGGACGTAAATTCCGAAATACTGTATTGCTGCAATATTTTATAGGCTTTCTTATAATAATATACGCTTTGAGACAAATCCTGATAAATTCTGTATGCGTCTGCCACTGCATAGTAGACATGAAATTTTGCTCCTGCATCCATAAATTCTGCAAAGGGGTTAGGCACTGATTCTTCGGAAGCATCCTGAGTTTTCGGAACATCTTTTAATAGCTCTGTGCCAATATGTATGACTGCCTGAAAATTTCTTTTGTCACATTCGCTTGAGATAGAAGATATTCCAAACCTGACAGCTTCTTCATATTCGGAAGCGCGTATATAACAGTCAAAAATTGCTGTTGTCCTAAGGTTGGATTTGTACCAGGCATTTTCATTTAGCCACTTAATAATTTTCAGAGAAAGCGAGCGGTCATTCTGATAAAATTGGTACCCTTCAAAATATCTGTAAATATTGTCATGGTAAAATACAATTTTAGGGTATTTATCCATGTACTTAAAAAATAAAGATTGACTTAATTCAAATAACATATCACCGTCTATATTTAAACTAGCCAAAAAATCAACAGGTGTTTCTCCTCCAAAATACAATATTGACTTCACAACAACTTTAAATGCATCGAAATATCCCAATGTGGTATCAAAAGAGAATTTTTTATGCATTTGCAGTTGGAAGCGTTGATCGATAATTTCCTTGCTTTTTACAGGTACTTTATTTATAAAGTTTTCAATTTCTTCTTTTTTTGAAGGAATCACCATATTATGTGTTGATATATTAATTAAATTCTGGTCATAAAACCAGTGAATCAGCATAATAATATCAAATGGTCGTTTTCCGCTTTTGTTTAATAGCAGGCGCGTAAAATAATCAAACCCTTGCAAATTGGGAATAGCATGATAATACAATGTTTTCGCATCATTGTTCTGCATTTCACCGCAAGTATACACATACGAAGCCACGTCTTCGTATTCGTTTATTTTAGCCAAAAATTCATTTACAAATCCCTGAGAGTCAAGAGGCACAATTTCTGTATTTGTGCCTAAAGAAAAAATCACTTCAGGAAAACATTCCTGTAAATGTGCAATCAGGAAATATATGATATCCAGAGTTTCTTTATCCAGACATTGTAAATTGTCTATTGTCCAAATTAAAGAAACTCCGCCTACTATATTACAAGAGAAGAAAAGAAGTGCCTCTTTCAGATAATATAAGATATCAGGATCTAATTTCTTATGAAATACAAAAGAAAAAACTGCCTCACTTACTTTTGAGTTCCCATAATATTGCTTGATTATTTTAGAAAAATCATCTAATGTGCAGCTGATATTTCCAGTGCCATAAGGTAACCCCAGACAAGCACATAAAAATTCTCTTAAAATTTCAAATCCGTTTTGTTTTTTTGCATCGCAATATAACGTCTGAAAATTATAACTTTTAGCAGAATTTATTATTTCAGACAATAGCCGTGTTTTTCCTGTTCCTGATTTCCCAGTTATATTAAGCATATAAATTGGGCTGAATCCGTTGCCCTTCAGAAGCGGAAGAATTTTACTGCTTAAGAAATTCTGTACATTCTCTCCTACCAATGGATAGTAGATGAGTTTTGTTGGATCTATAAATCCTCCGGGAACTTTTTTGGAATATGTATGACCATTGCACTTATATTTTAAAGTAAGTGCGGGTATATGCTTCACGGTGTAAGAGCTTAATACTTCAGCGCGTATTTGTATAACACGGTTACTTCCCTGCAGCATATTAAAACAATTGTGGATTTCAGGAACATGAAATATAATATCTGCCATTTTCGGTAATGTGCAGGTTACATCTGAAACAGTTGCACTATACAAATTAGTCAGATAAATATCAATGTAAAAAATATTATCTCGTTGCAATACGAGTTCCGATTCTTCTGTATATTTTTCCGTATCTTCAAATACACTAAAAAAACGAGATATTCTTAAATCATTTTTTATTATTTCATTTGATTTTTCAAAACCATATTGAAAACGTGGAAGAATTGATAATTCCTGATACAGACGGTTCCCATATATGAAAGTGACAGAAAAATTATGCTTGGCAGCAACTATGGAAACATGTTTAACCGCATTTCTGGTAATATCACTTGTAGAGAAATAAATCAGCTCATTAATTCCTTTTGAAATAACCAAAATAACATTTTTAGATATTTTCTCAAGACCAAGGGCACGATTGTGCCTCTTGCATTCAGCCCATATTTCATAGGGGACATCCTGTGCAGTTCCTACAATGTCTTTTCCACCATCTTTTTTCAAACGCGTACCGTGTATGGTAATATTTTTGTTTTTATAATGCAAGGTCAGGTATTCCGTGCAAAGCTGTTCAAACTCCTCGTCTGTAAGGCTGTGTATATATTGCTGGATGTTCATTTGTATTCATCTCCATAGGAAGTAATGGATAACTGCTAATTATCTGCTATTCATTATACCAGATATTCCCAAGTTTTTCCATACTAACAAATACAGTACTAAAAAAATTGTTTTGATTTAGAGTATTTTCGGAAAAATGTTTGTAGTTGCAGCCTTTTCCTCAATTTGCTAGTGTGCTGGCATATTGATATTTAGCCAAATATTTCTGGCTGTTATTGCCGTTTTATGGTACAATAAAAGAAACGGCGGTGATATCCTATGGCAAGACCAAGGTATCCACAGATGATCTCTTGGTAGACAGCCTTCATCACTCTGTATCCACGGCAGACTCCGAACTCCACCGTCTGCTGCTGGACTGCAATGCTACCGAAGAGGAAATTCTCACAAGGACTGTAAAAGAGTTAAAGGCGATTTTATATGGATTAGGAATTTGAATTCTCAGGCGCACCGTCTGAACACAGCATAACTACAAAAGTTCAAACTACATAACAGAAAACTGCCCGCATAAGCGACACAGCGGCACCCTTGATTTTTCTTGGGTGCTGTCTGTGGTATAGCGGGCAGTATAAAAATAGCCCACCATGTAAGTTTCCTTCTCCGTAAAATCATTACGAAGTTGGATGCTCACATGGTGGGCTAAGATATTTTTGTACTATTTACATTTCGTATTTTTCAATCTTGCACTGATGTTCCTTAGTTTTCCTATCGTAGTTGATTCCTACAAGTAGGATATTTCCTTTGTATTCTTCCAGTGCAGTAACATATTTTTTATCTTTAATCTGGGAAATAGCACCTTCAGCACTCTTATCCCATTTCAGTTCTACAACCAATGCCGGCTTCTTTGAGGTTCGTTTGGGAATGAAAACCATATCAGCAAATCCTTCACCGGCAGGCAGTTCTCTTATGATTGTGTACTCCTTTGCTGCTGTGTAATACGCAAGCTGAATAATACTTGCCAGCGATACCTCATTGTTATACACAAGGCTGGAGCTGTTTTGCATATGAACATCCTGTAGCATTTTTGCTACTGCTGTTTCATTCATTGCAAGGGTCGCTTTTAGAAGTTTTTCTGAATTTTCGATTGCCTTGTAAACTTCATCCCAACCTCTATTTCTGATTGCAAGAACGAATGCACTGCGGACTTCTTCATTCGGAATAAATGCTTTTTCAGTTTTGCTGTCATAGGCAAGGTATCCCAGATGAATCAGTAAGGTCAAAACATCATCTGCACAGTGGAATGTGGTCATATCATTTTGGAAAGAACCTACTTCTATTTTGATTCTTGCTCCGCCCAGCATTTCCACAATTCTCTGCTTTAGGCCGTCAAAGTCCATTTCGATATAAACTTTGAGTGATTCATATGTTTCAGTTTGTGACCAATAATTTTGAAATTCTTCGTTATTGATTGCTTCCATTACAGAATTCGGACTGTATACATGACCAACCCGGTTCAAATAATAGCCATCATACCATTTCTTCATTTCTGTAAACGGCATATCATGCTCTTTGCAAAGCACTTTAACTTCTGCTTCCGTGAATCCAATATACTTTGCTATTCCTCCCGGTGAGGTCATGGTAAGTTCTCTAAAATTATTTAAAGCAGACTGTGTACCATATTTCTTGATTGGCAGAATACCTGTGATATATGCTAGTTTTACGAATCGATCAGCAGGGCCTCCCTTGAAAAGACTTCTTAGAAAATTAATATACTCAGACTGCAAAGCAAGATTTTCCTTATCTTCTCTAAATACACAATCCCACTCATCAATGATGATTATGAACTTTTTCTTAGTTTCTTGGTTGATATTCGCAAGTGTTGCCGCAACGGAATTTTCTTTTTCATTCACATATTGAGGATATTCCTGTCGAAGTTCTTTCAATATCTCGCTCTGTATATATCCTAATACAGTCGTGTTTTCTCCCTCTTGAATTTTTCCGATTGCAACGCCACGCATCCACTGAATATCAAGACTAATTACATCATACTTATTGAGATGCAGTTCAAACGATTTATCTTTTGCAATTTCAAGATTGCTAAAGACTTCACTGGAATCGCAACCTTTACTGTAATATGAAGTTAGCATTTGAGCAGCCAATGTTTTCCCGAATCTTCTCGGTCTGCTGGACGCAATCAAATGTTTTGCTTTTCCAATACAGCCATTCATATATGCAATCAAACCTGTTTTATCGACATAAATATCTGCTTGAACAAGTTCTGCAAATGTTTCATTCCCTGGATTTAAATAGAGTCCCATATTTGCACTCTCCTTTCCAGCTCGTCTGTCTCGCATAAACAGCCAAGCTGTTCGGTGCTTTACTCGGCGAAGAGTATAATACACCTATTATGTTTATAATTTACCACAACGACGCAAAAATAGCAAGCGAATTGCAAGTTTATATTCTGAACTGTCTGTAAATTCACAATTTATCAAACATCTTTATCAGTAATACACCACCCGATAACAGTCCGTGAGGAACTCCAAGAACTCCACCGACATAGTTTCCACAAAGTGCTTTCCATTTATTCTCTCGGCTACGGTTCTGCCTTTGCGGAACGCTCATCCGTGTAGGTGTAAAGCGGTGTGTTATAGCCGATTCTGAACATCGGCTCATTGCAGCCGTCCACCCCATAGGTCAGGTTTGTAAACGGGGAAGCATTGTTTGCCCGGCGCTTCTTTTCTTTTTTATCCCTGGCTTCTTCTCCTCCCAAAAGCATCATCTGTGCCTGATTCCAGGTATGCCGGTCAATGATTGCTACATGATGGTCTGTCACATAATACTTTGGTGCATCTCCTTCGTTGATACTGACTTCATGGGTCAGGAAGTTTTTTGTGACAGTTTTCTGGCTTTCGCAGTCACCCACATACTTTTCATTTCGGAGGATAAACAGCACTGCGTCTGCCCTCCAGATGCTGCCCCGCACTGTTTTCTTCCCCATCGCATTGAGTTCCTTGGCGATGGCAGTTGCGGATACACCGCACACATAGCGTTCAAAAATGTATCGAACAATCTCTGCCTGCTTCGGGTTGATGACCCATTCCCCGTTCTCTCCCTTGTCATATCCCAGCATCCGGCTTAAGTCCACCATTGCCTCACCCCGCTGGAATTTCTTCTGGATGGACCAGCGGATGTTATCCGAGATGGATCTGCTTTCATCCTGTGCCAAAGCGGAAAGGATGGTAAGGATCAGCTTAGTGCATCCAAACGACACACTGCCAAGGCAATTCCTTATGGAATTAACAGCACAAAACCAACAGAAAGGACGTTATCCTTCATACCATTCAGCATCTTGATCTCTTCATAGCGGCTTTCAGCTCCAAGCGTTTTCAGCTCACCATACCCAATCGTTGCCGTATTCCCGTCATTTTCATATTCGGAGGGAGCTTCTTCCCGCTCCGGCGGCAGATCTGCGTCATTGTTTCCGCCACCATTTTCTGGTTCTTCATTGTCAGCATCCCCCGGCTTGTCCACACTGCTATCTCCGGCATCATTGGCACTGTCATCCTCCGGGACATCATCCAGATAGAGAACGCCCCTTACATACACAGGCTTCCCGAATGGATTTTCGTCCGGACTTGTTAAAACAGCTTTTGTCAGGCTCATCTCGATTCCTCCTTAATTTCGGAGCGGCGCAGAAAACCGTCTCCACGCCGCCCCATTTTTACTTACTCCTCAGTTTTGTTGTCATCTTCCGGCTTTTCATCCTTACCCGGCAGCTTCTTTTCATCGGAAAGCTGGATGAGCATATCCCGCAGTTTTGCAGGGATAGGGATTCCGATCGCTGCGGAATTTTCCAGAAACCTATTCATTTGTCTGTGATAAAACGTGTGCTATTTTTCTTCTCGGTTTGTTAAGAAATTATGAACATATTCTACGGTAGCAGGTTCATCTTTACGGTAGTTTCTACACTTATCCGTTTTTCTTACATTGATCCATCTTTCTTCGCAACCACCATCACCGTCTTCAAAAGAATCTTAATATCCAACCCAATATCCCAGTTTTCAATATATTCTTTATCCAGTCTCACAACCTCTTCGAAGTCCGTGATATCGCTTCGTCCGCTGACCTGCCACATACCGGTGATTCCCGGCTTAATTGCAAGTCTCGCTTTATGCCGCGGTTCATATAGGTTGGTCTCCGAAATCAACGGCGGTCTTGTTCCCACAATGGACATATCTCCTTTCAGTACATTAAGAAACTGTGGGAATTCATCCAGGCTTGTCCTTCTGATGAAATCGCCCACCCCAGTCTTATGCGTTCCGTTCGGCAGCACCTTATTTCCGATTACTCTGGGGTCAAAGTCCATCTTGAACATTTTCCCATCGCCCAGTTTGTTCTCTTTCATGAGCTCTGCTTTACGTTCTTCTGCATCCATATACATGCTGCGGAACTTGTACATTTTGAATTTCTTTCCGTTCTTTCCCACACGTTCCTGAGAGAAGAAAATCGGACCCGGTGATGCAATATAAATTGCAGGACCTACGAAAAGCGTGATAATTCCAGTAAAAATACAGCCCGCCAGACCGCCGAAAATGTCCATAAGGCGCTTCAGGAAAAGCTGACCGAAGGATGCGTAGTTAAGGCTTGTGGTGAGAACCGTGTAGTTTCCTACCTTTTCCACAAATTGTCTTTTTCCTGTTTTATTGGTGATCTTGGAAAGATTCAGGTGAACGGTTACACCTGTTTCCGTAAGCTGTTCTATCAGATCTTCCGGATAGGGAAGGTGCTCGGGTATTACCATAAGTACTTCGTCAATCCATTCCTGGCACACATACATGGATACGCTGCTTTTTGTGGCTACCACAGGAACACCGCAGATTTCCTGACCGGTGCAGTTCTCATCGATCACAACTACACCTGCAAAAGAATATCTGGCATAGTTGTTTTCCTGCATATCGATTACCACCTTCTCTGCCTCAGCTTTGGATGTGACGATCAGAAGCTTCTTGTCGCCACCGTTTTTCATTTTTCTATGTAAGGAATTCTTCCAGATTTCCCTTACTGTGTAGGAAAAAAACAGATAAATAATCACAGTGGTAAAAAGGATCAGCCTGGAAAAGCTCTGTCCTTCCTGAATCACAAACAGATAAATGATTGCCAGCACGCCTACTATGACAGACTGTTTCATAGTTGCTACAAATTCTTTGTAGTATCCTCTTTTCAATACACTTTTCATGGTGCCTGCTGTGAAGATCACTACCAGGTCTGCCAGGCAAAGAAAAACAGCCATATTACGATACAAAACATCGCTGTATAAATCCATTTCCATCCCGCGAAGGGCATACGCCAAAATAAATGACAGCTGTAGGCAGATCATGTCCAACAGCATAAAATCAGCATGCTTCAGCCAGCCATCTGAATCTTTCCTATACATTTTTTCTTTTCCCTTCCTCCCAAATAAATCTTTTTCCTTCCTCAATCAAAATCTTTTTATTAATCCTTAGTCAAAATCTCCAGCCCTCCATACATCTGGAGATGCAATCCCCTGTTCCACATGCCACTGCCCTTGATACCGTTTCATCCGGTCATAGGTAGGCACGAAAGCATCCTCCAATGCACGGGCAGAGAAGCTTTGTCTGCAGATTTCGACAGGATTCGTAGAGTATTTTACTCTACGAATCTGGTTTCAGACTTTTCCAGTCCCTTTCAACTTTCTTTATTTTATATACAGTAGCACAATTTGTCAACATTTCTGTGACGAATCTGTGAAATTCTTCTGTTTATGACAAAGTTTTTTAACAAACAGAGGGAGTTTTTATATGGTTTTTAATCTATCCCTGCAAAAATCATGATCAAAGTGGGCTGACTTGGGTGCTATTTGCCGTTGTAATTATGGTCAAAAGCCCTCGGAATTCCCTGTTTATGGGAGTTCCGGGGGTCTTTTTTCGTAGAGTAAAATACTCCACGAATTTTCAGCACATTTTTGACTATATCCTAATAAAAGAAACAGCAGTTTACAGGCTATCTTGTCTGTTCACTACTGTTTCTTTTTTTGTGTATTCTTATTCTATTTTTTCTTTACCATGCACCGTTTTCTGAAAAATGAGATTCCATAGCAGAGGATGTGGTCATAGTCTTCCTCATATTCTTTTGTATACATCCGGTCATTGATCTGGTTCAGGGCACGTTCACATTCTGCTTCCATTTTTTCCATTGTCTTTGCATATTTTGCTTCAAAGACCGCCACCCGGCTGTTAACTGGATCGTATACTACAATATCACTTCTGCCCTCTCCATGCTCTTTGTTGGAGTCTACCATATATCCGGCTCCTGTGAAGATTCCTGCCAGGAATGCATGATAAAAGTCCTCTCTGTAATCATGGTAGCTGATGGTTCTGCGAAGGAGGGCTGTCATTTCCTTTGTGACAGCTTCACTGTCTCCCTTCTAAACTGCAGCAAATAAATGGTTTCTGTTCCAGGTTTTTGCACTGTCATCAAACCACCGGATCACTGTTGTCTCAAATATTTCCCGTATCTCTGCATTGGGGATTTGCAATGCTGCAGATCCTGCCGGCAATTCCCGGTTCAGAGTTTCCGACCGTACCTGTGTCAGGTACCCTGTCAGATACAGAACACTCCATAGATTATCCTCTGAAGAATGGAGGTAGTCATAGGTCAGGTTCTTATCAATCTGCTGGATGATGTATCCTCCTTCCATGAGAATTTCCAGTTTTCTGGTAATACTGCCTCCGGCATAGTCAATAAAGGATCGGATAATGGCATTGTCACTGGTGTTTTTCCAGTATCCTGCAGGTTTTGCCTGAGGATTATGCTGTAGTTCCAGCACATAATTCATCACATCCCAGGGACAATATACATCCCAGTCTCCAAAATGATACCCATCGTACCACTGTTTTATAAGTTCTCTCTTATCTGTGATCTCTCCGTCTGCCAGGATCTGATCTACTTCCCTCTGCACAAATCCGAAATATTCATTAAGCCTGGAATCTGCTATAGTATCTGAAACAAAGTTATTTGTGCCTGTAAAAATGCTCTCCTTTGCAATTTTCATACACCCGGTCACCACTGCAAAACCAAGTGCCCGGTTGTCCTTAAGAGCCTGCATCAGACCCTTCATCACGTCCAACATTTCTTCGTAGTAACCATTGTTATTTGCTTTTGCCACAGGCACATCATACTCATCTACCAGCAGGAGCACCTTTTTTCCATAATAGGTCTGCATCATGTCTGTAAGCAATATCAGGCTGTTCTTGATCTCTCCTGCTGTGGCTTTCTGGCTGGCGATCTGCACAAAAGCCGTTTTCTGAAATTCTGAAATTTCCTGGCTTTCCAGCAGGTAACGGTGCCTGTTAAACAGATTGGAAATCACCATGGTCAGCATGTCGTAAGCACTGGAAAAATCCAGCCCGTCTACCTGCCGAAAGGACAGAGATACTGTAGGGCACTGATTCATCCACCGGCTGCACAATTCCTCACTGGCTGAAATTTCCAGTCCTGCAAACAGATCCCGGCTGTTCTTTTTGATATCGAAAAAGTTTTCCAGCATGCTCATTGCCAGTGTTTTGCCGAAACGTCGGGGGCGGGTGATCAGTGTTACCTCTGCTGGTTTGGGATTCAGCAGTTCTTTTACCAGACCGGTTTTATCTATATAGTAGAATCCTTCTCTGCGGATTTTCTCAAAATCGGAAATTCCCACAGGGATGTTCAGGTTCTTCATTCAGACAACTCCTCTCAAATACATTCATTTCCTGTTGTTTTCATCATACCATGAATCTGCTGTCCACACAAGAATAAGCCTGCCGCTGTTCACAGTCAGTTTAGGCATAGCGACAGTTATGTCTGTTTCTCATGCTCATTTTTATTCATTTCGAATAATATTCACTTTTCAATGTTCATCACCAGCTGTGCTGGATATAATCACTCAGGATTCCGAGAGATTATTGGAGCAGTCATTTCTTTGCGCTTTATTAAATTTTCTTCATCAACACTCACCTATTGAATTTTTTGTAAACCAAAAACAGCCGCCATTTCTGGCGGCTGCATTTTATTTCTGAATTACCGAATAATTATTCAGCATCTGCAACAACAGTGAAGAAAGCACCATCATCTAATGCAACTTCAAGAGTTTTGTTCTCTTTGTCAACGCTGATCGGATCAACGATCTGCCATTTCTTTGCATCTTCTTTGCTGTAAGCTACAAGCTGAATGTTTTCCATAGTATCTGTGATGCTTGGAACAGCAATCTCAACTTCGTATTTGCCATCAGCATTCTTCTCTGCTTTGTCTGCATCAAGTACTTTGAATTCATCAAAACCTGTAACGAAATCTTTTCCGTCGAGTTTCTCAACGAGTTCTTCGATAGCAGCTTTTACTTCTTCGTCTGTTGTCTCTTCTGCAAGAGTTTTCAGAACGTCAACGAAACCAGCTACTTCCATTTTACCTTCGTTAACCTGTTTGAAAGCGTCAGCTACTGCCGGCAGTTCTGCCTGCAGATCTGCAAAGCCTTCTGCTTCTTCGATCTTCTGAACAACTTCATAGATTGTAGACTGTTCAGCAGATACTGTAATTGCGCTTGTGCGGCTTCCTGCTGCACTGACACCTACAGTAGCACATCCTACTCCAAGGGCAGTTGCTAAAGCAAGTGTCATGAATTTCTTTGCAAGTTTCATAATGCACCTCTCCTTTTGGATTATTTTTATATTGATAATCGTACAGGAAGTCTGTACGAATTATCTCTGAGTAATAATAACAGTACTAATGACTATTTACCACCATACAGTTTATTCCAAACCGGCTGTCTTCTAACCGGTTTATTGAATTTTCTCATAAAACATGGAAATAATCAAGTCTGACAGAGCATCTTTATCTACATGATACTCATCAAAGTTCTTACCTTGCGTTCCCTCACCCGGTACCGTCTCTGTATCAGTGATACCGTTTCCTGATGCTGCAAGGAGTTTCGCAAATATGTCATTTCCCATGCTTGTAACTGTATAGCTCTTAATACTGTCGTAGAGGTCTGTCACAAATCCAGCATCCTCTCCTGCCATCTCCTGGGCTTTCTGAATCAATGCCTGAAGATAGGTCTTCTGTCTCTCCTGACGGACCAGAGCACTCTGGGTCTTGTCAGTATCTCGATATCGTACAAACTTTTCTGCGTTTTCACCTGTAATGTTAACAACAGCGCCTTCTTTAAATTCCGGATCTACATCCTCAAGGCTGTTGTCAGGCACTGTGATCTGAACTCCTCCTACGAAGTCCGTGATCACCGGAATACCATCCATGTTCATGGAACAGTATCCCTGAATCGGAAGTCCTTCCAGCAGATTGGATACTGCTGTCTTCATCAGTTCACAACTCTTCTGTCGACCATCACCAAATGCGTATTGAATATTTATGTGGTCTGTTGTCATTCCAAGACTCTTACCGGATGGATTGAAAACCTCAATCTCTGTCATAGAATCTCGCGGGACGAAGAGCACTTTAATCTTCTCCGTCGCTCTGTCCATAGAAACCACAAAAATCGCATCTGCCTGTCCGGCATCTTCCTGTGTTTGATAAGTATCTACCGATTCTCTTGTATCAATTCCTAGAAATAAGTAGTTGCTGAGATGATCGTTATATTTATATGTCGCACCCTGATATTCCACAGTGTCACTACCTGATGTCTGACTCGTCTGATTCTGACCGTTACTGTTCTGAGCACCTGTATTTCTGGATGATGCTTTTGTCTGCATCATAAAATAATACCCGCCGCCCAAAACTGTAAGAACTATGATCAGGATAATTATCAGAATCATATAAATCTTTCGTTGTCTCGCAGCTTCTTTTGCTGTTTTTTTCATTTTCATTCCTTCAATCGTTTACTCAGTTCTGGCTGATATAGCCAAGCTCCTGCAATTTCTGGAACACTGCCTCTGCCATAGCCTGCTGTGCTTCATAAGTAGCAGACAGCTGCTGTGTCACATTTGCAAGACTGATATAATGTTCGCCCCACTTCTCGCTGAGCACCTGATCAAGTGCTTCAGAAGTCACGCTTCCATCCATAGGGCGTGTTCCCACAACAATGAACTGGTCTTTGTTCTGGAATGTATTTAAAATCTGTTCCTGCTGCTCAGCAAGCTCTGCAGGATCATGATTCCATCCGCCATAGTATCCCATGAAGATGACAGGTACACAATCCATATCATTTCTGGTAGTCTGTTCTTCTGTAAGATCACGGATTCCTGTCTCTGTTACATTCAGCTGCGCACCATTTGCAGTCTGCTGATGTTTCGCAATATATCCCTGAAGAGTCTCATCACTTACACCGGCCATCTTCATCATGGAAAGTGTACCGCCGCCCTGAAGAGTCTTGTTGATCACTGTCAGGTTATATCCGTTGTCTGTCAGAAGTTTCTGAAGTACTGCCATGTAAGAATAGGTGTTGGATTCCTCACCATTGATCAGATCATCTCCCCAGCATACGACACCGGAAATTGTTCTCGGTGCTTCTGCTTCAGTAGTATCTTCTGCCTGTGCAGTCTCCTCTGCATCCTCTTCCCCGGCTGTGTCTTCTTTCTTCTTGCTCTTCTTTGTCTCACTGTTATCGGCATCTTCTGTATTCTCATCTTCGGAGGATGCCTTCTCTAACTGTGCAGCGTGTTCCTTTACTGCTTCATAATCTTCGATTCCGCTCTGCTGGTTACCTGCAAGTTCTGTCAGACGTTTGGCTTCTTCCTGCTCTGTATTATAGCTCATCACAAGAATTGTACCGAGAACCCCCACCAGGATAATACAGATAAAACCTAGCAAAATATTTGTCTTTTTCCCTTTTCTCTTCTTATTTCTGCTCACTTTTCCCAATTTTCCTTTACTGTTAATTATGGTTATGATATCACATCTGAACGATTATCAGACAGCGATATTATTTCTGGGACTCATCATCGCTTCTGCGATAGTATTCACCATAATGTTTGTAGTAAGAAGAGTAATATTTGTCGCCACTGGTGTCTATCTTATTCATAACAGCTCCCAGAACACGGCATCCGCTTCTCTCAAGCTGTGCAAATGCCTTCTGTGCATCTCTGTATCTAACGCTGCCTGGCTGGATCAGGAAGATCGCTCCATCACAGCATCTGCCGATTACCGCAGCATCGATTACAGTTCCGATCGGCGGTGTGTCAATCAGTATGTAATTGTAATATTCCCTGACTTCTTTCAGAAAAACCTTGAAAATGTTCTCGCTGAGAAGTCCTGAAGGGTTTGGTGCAGCCGGACCTCCGAATATAATGTCCATATTCGGGAAATTCGTCTCATAGATAATATCCTGCAGTCCTACCTGCCCACTGAGAAGCTGGGAAAGACCCTTGACCTCTTCTTCTACTCCCAGTCGTCCTGCATAAGCAGTCTTTCTGATATCCGCATCCAGAAGAAGAACTTTCTTACCGATGCTTCCAAGCTCCTGTGCAAGGCTGAGTACTACATCACTCTTACCTTCATTCGGAAAGCAGCTTGTAACCAGAATTGTCTTTATGCTCTGACCGGACAGCTGGATATTTGTACGCAGCGTTTTAATCGCCTCGCTGTAGAAATAGTCCGGTTTTCTTTTATCTGTTAAATTGAGTTTCTTCATTGCTCAGATTCCTCCATTACTCTAGCGACGCTTCTTGTTCTTCTTATTGCTCTTTGGTTTCTTGTTCTTCATGTTTACGTAGTCTTTTCTGTCAGGAACCTTGGCAAGTACAGAAACACCGAGATATTTCTCAATATCTTCTTCTGTCTTGATAGTATCATCCATTACAGCATATACAACTACGATTGCCGCACATGCAAGAAATCCAAGTAAGAAGCCAATTGCTGAGTTCTTCATTACACTTGGAGAAGTTCTCTCTGTAGCAATCTTACCAACTTCGATGATCTTAGGCGGAATAACTTCCATCTTGTCTCCGATATAGGATGAGGAAACATTCGCAATCTCATCTACGATCTTCTTAGCCATTGTAGAATCCGGATTATCAACAGTAATCTCAAGGATACGGGTATCTGTCGGATTATTAATCGTTACATCCTCTTTCAGATCCTCCGCTGTCATATCCAGGTTCAGATTTGTAACTACCTGTTCCAGTACAGGGGTACTTGTGATCAGTACTGTATAATCACTTGTCAGACTGGCACCTAACTGCAGATCCGCCAGAGATGTCAGCGTGGTTTCCTTTGAGAGAACAAGCATACTGGATGTTGAACTGTAGATTGGCGTCATCAGGAACTGTGTACATGCAGCTCCGATACAGCCACCTATAAGAGCAACCATCAGTACCAGCAGAATTTTCTTTCTGAGTGCATGAAATATTTCCAGTAAATCAATTTCAACTTCATCGTCATTGACATCAAGTGCCTGCACCCTGCTGCTCTCAAATTTGCTGTTCAAATTGTCTAACATCTGATATTTTCCTTTTCCCTTTTTCATTGTAGTTTTCGTAATTATCCGGCTGATTTATTTTACAGCAGACAGTTACAGTTTTACATAAACCGTATACATTTTACCGTAGTACGTATAAAAAGTCAATTGCGAGTGACATTATTCTTTGAAATTCTTTGAAATTCTTTAAAATCTGACCACAAAGTTGACTCGGTCAAAATCCATTAAATTTTCTGATCTATGATTTTCTGTGGATTTCGAATGAAAAGCTGTTTCGCATAGTCTGTATCCATTTTCTTTATTACATAGCTATAGGCTTCCCCGATTCTGGAAATTCTTTTACTGCTGTCATGGCAGTCAGAACCTACAAAATGAACCAGGTCATTCTTCATCAGCTTCTGACAGTAGCGTTTTGTAAAAAATCCACATTTTCCCACAATGCTGTCTGCATTGATCTGCATATAAGCTCCCATCTCTGTCAGTTCTTCTACAAAGTCCAGATCTGTGCGTGTCGCTTCGTATCGTTCAATATGTGCAACAATGGGTCTGTACCCGCCGGAAAGCATTGCAGACAGGCGTTCTCTGATATAGGATGCCTCTGAATTGTGAGAGAATTCTACCAGCACATACCTGGAACCAGCCATGGTAGCAACTTTTTTCTCACGAAGCATAGGAAGCATCTCCATATTTGCATGAAATTCGCATCCGAGATAAAGATGCAGATCTTTACTGATATCTGCTGCCGCCTCTTCTGCAAGCCGGAATTGTCTCTGTACTTTTTCCAGAGGTGTCTCAAACATCTGAAAACGGAAATGAGGCGTCAGAATAATGTTTCTCACTCCCTGCTTATATTCCATCTCCAATAATTTTCTTGTTTCTTCAATATCCGCAGCTCCGTCATCCACTCCTGGCACAATGTGGCAATGTATATCGAATATTCCTTCTTCGAGCATTCTTGTTATCCCTTCTGTCAACAAAACTGCCGGATATTCAGCAAGCAGCTTTCCATCCGGCAGTCTCTGTTATTCAACACAACTATTTTTGTTGTCTGTTATTATTCTTCTGCAGCTTCCTCAGCCGGTGCCTCAAGAGCTTTCATGCTCAGGCTGATCTTCTTGTCTTCTCCGTTGAAGTCAACAACCTTAGCTTCGATCTCCTGTCCGATTGACAGTACGTCTGCAGGTTTGGCAACGTGCTCTCTGGAAATCTGGGATACATGAAGAAGTGCATCTACACCAGGTGCAAGCTCTACGAATGCACCGAAGTCTGTCATACGTGCAACTTTACCTTTAACTACGTTTCCTACAGCGAAGTCCTCAGCTGCTGTGAGCCATGGATTTGCTTCCGGGAATTTAAGGGAAAGTGCAATCTTCTCTCCGTTGATCTCTTTGATAAGAACTTTGACTTTATCGCCAACAGTGAATACTTTCTTCGGGTTCTCTACTCTGCCCCAGGACATTTCGGAAATGTGAAGAAGTCCGTCAGCTCCGCCCAGATCGATGAATGCACCGAAATCTGTAACGTTCTTAACTGTTCCTTCAACTGTGTCGCCAACATGGATTCTCTCCATTAATTCTTTCTGTTTCTCTGCTTTCTCAGCGAGAAGAAGCTGTTTACGGTTACCGATGATGCGGCGTCTTCTCGGGTTGAATTCTGTGATAACGAATTCGATCTCCTGATCTGCATATTTGGAAAGGTCTTTCTCGTATGTGTCGGAAACGAGACTTGCAGGAATGAATACTCTTGCTTCGTCTACGTTTACACAAAGTCCGCCGTCAAGTACCTGAGTTACAGGAGCTTTTAATACTTCCTGATTCTCAAATGCTTCTTCAAGACGTTTGTTGCCTTTCTCTGCTGCCAGTCTCTTGTAAGTAAGAGTAACCTGACCTTCTCCATCGTTTACTTTGAGAACTTTTGCTTCCATTGTGTCTCCAACGTGAACAGCATCTGTGAGTACAAGGCTTGCATCGTTAGAGTATTCGTTCTTTGTGATAATACCGTCTGCTTTATAACCGATATTCAGAATAATCTCATCTTCTTTAACATCGATGACAGTACCCTGTACAATCTCTCCATTTCTGATAGTCTTTACGGAATCTTCCAGCATTTGTTCAAAACTTAATTCTGACATGTTCTTGAACCTCCTCAATAATTTTGTTTGGGGTGGAAGCCCCTGCTGTAATACCTACATAACTACTGCATTGGAACATTTCAGAATCCAAGTCTACAGGTGTTTGTATATAGTAAGTATTTCCACATTCCTTTTTACATATTTCAAACAGCTTTTGAGTATTGGAACTATGCCGGCCGCCTACGACCAACATAGTGTCTACCTCTCCGGCTATGTTTTTTGCTTCTCTCTGCCGTTCTTCGGTAGCATTACAAATAGTGTTTAAAATATTGAGAATATTTAAAACATTATTATCATACCTCTTTTTGCAAAGAATTTCAACTAAATCTTTAAATTTGTTGTAATTAAATGTCGTCTGGGACACAATACTTATTTTTTTGCCTTTTGGGGGTACAAATGCTTCGGCTTCTTCTTTGTTTCTGATCACCGTGTACGGTCCCTGACACCAGCCGCAGATGCCCTGTACTTCGGGGTGGTCTTTGTCACCGATGATGATGATGTGGTTTCCTGCAAGGCTTTCTTTTTCCACGATCCTGTGGATTTTCAGGACGAAGGGGCAGGTCACATCTACGTAGGAGATGTTTTTTTCTTTCAGCTTATCGTAGATGGGTTTACCTACGCCGTGAGAGCGGATGACTACTGTTCCATTCTGCAGGGTGTCATCCGGGGAATCCAGGTCTGCTTCTGCGATAACATGGACGCCACGAGCTTCCAGATCCGCTACTACGCCTTCGTTGTGGATGATCGGGCCCAGAGTGAAGATTGGTTTCTGTTCTGTGTCGATCAACTCGTAGACTTTGTCCACTGCACGTTTGACGCCGAAGCAGAAGCCTGCTGTCTCTGCTACTTTAACTTTCATAAATAAATCCTTTCCTTACCCGTAAAAGAATGTTTGCTGTATAGCATGGGAAGTTTACAGTTACAGATGAGTATATCTTGTCTGTAAAGGGTGCTGTCAACCACCCTATGATGCAGCACCACTTTAGGTGATAGGTAGTTGACGGGCAAATAGCGTAGTCTGAAACAGATAATCTGTCCGCCTGACCGTTATTTCTGTATCTTCTTATTATACACATCAAGAATAGCATCTACAACCTGATCAATTCCCATTTCCGAAGAATCTACAAGCACTGCGTCCTCTGCCTGTTTCAGAGGGGAGATTTCGCGGTTCATGTCGCGTTCGTCGCGCTCGATGATGTCTTTTCGGATCTGGTCCAGGTCAAAGGCTTCTCCCTTCTGCTCATATTCCAGGGCTCTTCTTTTTGCTCTGGTGTCTGCGCTTGCTGTGAGGTAGATTTTTACTTCTGCGTTTGGAAGGATAGTTGTGCCGATATCTCTGCCGTCCATAACTACATCATTTTTCTCTGCAAGAGTTCTCTGAAGTTTCAGAAGGTGGGCTCTGACTTTCGGGTTTGCGGAGCTTTTGGATGCCATGTTTCCTACCTGTTCGGTGCGGATCATAGCATTTACGTTCTCTCCGTTGAGGATGACAATCTGTTCTCCGTTTTTGTATTCGATGGAGATGTCAGCGCCGGAACATACCGCCTCGATCTCTTCCTGATTTTCTCCGTTTACGCCATGGTTCAGAAGATATAAAGCCATTGCCCTGTACATGGCTCCTGTATCTACATAGATAAATGATAATTCTTTCGCTACTTTCTTTGCGATGGTGCTCTTTCCTGCTCCTGCAGGTCCGTCGATGGCTATGTTACATCCCATTTTCGTGGTTCCTCCTGTTTCTATTATTCAAACAGATTTTCTCTGTTTTATTATTAATGTTTATTAATCAGTCAAGCGGATATTCGCAATCCGCTTCGCTCCTTGCTCATAACCGAATCATAGATATAATTCGCATACACGGTACTCATCATCTGCTTGTTTCTGTTGTTTCTATAGTAAGCAGCTTACTGTATGGCCTGTGCTGCCAGATATGCGGTAGACCAGGCAATCTGTAAGTTATATCCACCTGTCACTGCATCCAGATCCAGTACCTCGCCTGCGAAGTAAAGACCTGAGATTTTCTTTGATTCCATTGTTCCGGGATTGATCTCTTTGACAGAGACGCCGCCTCTGGTGATGATGGCTTCTTTGAACTCACCCATTCCTGTGATTGTGAAGGGGAAGGCTTTGATAAGGTCAATGAAGTGCTGGCGTTCTTCTCTGGAGATGTCGTGGATTTTCTTCTCTGCGGGGATTCCACCCAGTTCCAGCATTACCGGAGTCAGAGATGACGGGAAAAGTACGCCAATCACGTTCTTGAACTGTTTGTTTGGTCCTGCTTCAAATTCGCGCAGGATCCTGGCATCCAGCTGTTCTCTGGTAAGTGCCGGCTTCAGATCCAGATATGCGGACAGTTCGCCGTTTGGTGCTTTCGCCAGTTTTGCACCGATGTGGGCACTGGCGGACAGGATCATGGGACCTGTGACTCCGAAATGGGTGAACATCATCTCTCCGAAATCCTCATAGAGTACTTTCTTTCCATTCTTTATGGTAAGTCCTGTGTTCTTAAGGGAAAGTCCCTGAAGCTTAGGGACATAGTCTTCTTTTGTCTTTAATGGCACAAGGGAGGGAGCAATGTCCGTGACTTTCAGTCCCAGTTCTCTTGCAAAGCGGTATCCGTCACCTGTGGAACCGGTACTCTGATAAGAGAATCCGCCGGTTGCCACGATGACTGCATCTCCTTCCATGAAGGTTCCGTCTGTAAGGATGACTCCTGTGATCTTCTCCTGCGGTATGTCAGGTGATTTTTTTCCTTTTCTGCTTTTTCCTGCATCAAATCCTGATTCTGTTAATGCGGCTTCTGATTCAAGGGTATTTACGGAATCTGTTACAGATTCCGTTACAGGTTTCTTTACGATTTCCTGCACAGCAGTGTGAAGATGAATCTTTGCTCCTGCTTTCTTCAGCTCACGCTCCAGAGCGCGGATGATGTCTGAAGAATGGTCAGACTGTGGGAATACTCTGTTTCCACGCTCTACCTTCAGAGGGACACCTGCTTTCTCAAAGAACTCCATTACATCCTGAGGGGTAAATGAATAGAAACTGCTGTAGAGGAACTTGGGATTGCTCATCATTGCAGGAAAGAGTTCTTCTGTGTCGCAGGCATTTGTCACATTGCATCTGCCTTTTCCTGTGATGAAGACTTTCTTTCCCAGTTTCTCGTTCTTCTCTAATATATGAACTTCATGATGGTTACGGGCTGCAAAAACCCCTGCCATCATTCCGGCGGCTCCGCCGCCGATTATTATAACTTTGCTCATGGAATATTCTCCTGTATTTATTTTACCCTGCAGATTGTCTATTTCATCATGGTTCCACGTCTCCGCTTCGCTACGATCAATATAGATATGTACCACTGGCAGCATATACCCATTGGCACATTATATTCCCAGGTATCATATTCTTTCATAATAACGCAAAGGAGCCTGCTTACGCAAGCTCCTTTTTTCGTTTGGACATATTTAATTACTGATCAATTATACAGGATATGCTCCGTTCTTTTTGTCAGCTGCTTTCTCGTCAACTTTTGTTTTCTGAGCCTGACGGTATTTGAAGAAGTCCATAGCTACCTGTGGGAACAGTGCGTATGTTAATACGTCTTCATCCTGTTCCTTGTACTGAGCCATTTCGCTCTCAAGTTTCTCAAGCTCGTTGTCAAGAAGGTCTGCCGGACGGCATGTGATCGGTTTCTCATCGCCGATACACTTCTTCTGTACTTCCGGATTAAACGGTTTTACAGTTGCGCCGTATTTTCCTAACAGGATATCTTTTGTTTCTTTTGTAACCATTTTGTATCTCTCGCCCATGAGTACGTTGAATACAGCCTGTGTACCAACGATCTGAGAAGACGGAGTAACAAGTGGCGGTTCACCAAGGTCTTTACGTACACGCGGAACTTCCTCGAGAACATCATAGAATTTGTCTTCTGCGTGCTGTTCTTTCAGCTGGGAAGTCAGGTTGGAGAGCATACCGCCCGGTACCTGGTACAGTAAAGTTTTGATGTTAACACCAAGGTTCTTCGGATTGAGCAGTCCGCTGTCAAGAGCTTCGTCACGAATCGGACGGAAGTAATCAGCGATTTCGGAGAGAAGCTTCTGATCAAATCCTGTGTCGTATGGTGTATCCTTGAATGTCTCAACCATAACCTCTGTTGCAGGCTGGGATGTTCCCAGTGCAAATGGAGACATTGCTGTATCGATGATATCCACACCTGCTTCTACTGCTTTTAAGTAAGTCATGGAAGCTACACCTGAGGTGTAATGTGTATGAAGGTCGATTGGAATCTTAACTGTTTCTTTTAATGCTGTTACAAGCTCTGTAGCTTTGTTTGGAAGGAGAAGACCTGCCATATCTTTGATACAGATGGAATCAGCGCCCATATCTTCAATACGTTTTGCAATGTCTGTCCAGTATTCCAGTGTGTAAGCATCTCCTAATGTGTAGGAAAGAGCTACCTGTGCATGAGCCTTCTCTTTGTTTGCAGCGCTTACTGCTGTCTGCAGGTTACGAAGGTCATTGAGGCAGTCAAAAATACGGATGATGTCGATTCCGTTTGCTGCAGATTTCTGTACGAAGTATTCTACAACGTCATCTGCGTATGGACGGTATCCAAGGATGTTCTGTCCACGGAAAAGCATCTGAAGTTTTGTGTTTTTGAAGCCGTCACGTAATTTACGAAGTCTTTCCCATGGATCTTCGTGAAGGAAACGAAGGGATGCATCGAATGTTGCACCACCCCAGCACTCTACTGCGTGATAGCCGACTTTATCAAGTTTATCTACGATCGGAAGCATCTGTTCTGTGGTCATACGTGTTGCGATCTGGGACTGATGAGCATCACGGAGAATGGTTTCCACAATTTTAACAGGTTTTTTCTCTAATTCTGCCATTATTATATCTCCTTTATAGTTCTGTTTAATCGGATATTCGCAATCCGCTTCGCTACTTGCTCATAACCAAATAGCTGCTCCGCAGCTTATCAGAAGGAGTTGCACTCCTCCTGATACAAGCAAGATAGCTTGCTTGATTTGGTTATACTCCGAAAATAGCCATGAATGTTCCGGCTGCTACGGCTGTACCGATAACACCGGCAACGTTCGGGCCCATTGCGTGCATCAGAAGGAAGTTTGTAGGATCTGCCTCTGCACCCACTTTCTGGGATACACGGGCTGCCATAGGTACTGCGGATACACCTGCGGAACCGATCAGCGGGTTGATCTTTCCATGAGTCAGTTTGCAGAGCAGTTTACCAAGCATACATCCGCCGAATGTACCGATTGCGAATGCAACAAGACCTAAAACTACGATCTTCAGAGTATCTGCGTTTAAGAATGCTTCTGCACTTGTGGAAGCACCTACGGATGTACCCAGAAGGATAACTACGATATACATCAGGGCATTGGAAGCTGTTTCTGTCAGCTGTTTTACAACACCGCACTCTCTGAACAGGTTACCAAGCATGAGCATACCAACCAGCGGAGCTGTTGTAGGCAAAATCAGGCAGACAACGATTGTGATAACGATCGGGAACAGGATCTTCTCCAGTTTGGAAACCGGGCGAAGCTGATCCATTTTAATCTTACGTTCTTTCTCTGTTGTGCAGAGTTTCATGATAGGCGGCTGGATGATTGGAACCAGTGACATATAGGAATATGCTGCCACTGCGATCGGTCCCATCAGTGCAGACTGTCCAAGTTTACCTGCAAGGAAAATGGAAGTCGGGCCGTCAGCACCACCGATGATGGAGATAGCTGCTGCTGCTTTTCCGTTGAATCCAAGAAAGATTGCAAGGAAGTAAGCTGCATAGATACCAAGCTGTGCTGCAGCACCCATCAGGAAGCTGATCGGGTTTGCGATCAGCGGACCGAAGTCTGTCATGGCACCTACACCCATGAAGATCAGGGATGGTAAGATACTCCACTCATCAAGGATGTAGAAATAATGAAGAAGTCCACCTACACCATTGGACATATCTTCCGGGTTTGCCATAATGTCCGGATAGATATTTACAAGCAGCATACCGAATGCGATAGGAACAAGCAGAAGCGGCTCGAATCCCTTCTTGATAGCAAGATAAAGGAATACGCAGGCTACTGCGATCATCAGGTAATTGCCCCATGTCAGATTGAAGAATGCTGTCTGGTGAATCAGGTTGGACAATGTTTCTGTTACATAAGACATTTGACTACCTCCCGTCTTAGTTCATTGTTGCTAAAGTATCTCCGTTTTCTACAGAGGCACCTTCTGCAACATCAATGCTTGCGATAGTACCGTCCTGAGGAGCTACTACAGGGATTTCCATTTTCATGGATTCAAGAATAATTACGCTGTCTCCGGCTTTTACTGCCTGTCCAACGCTTGCTGCTACTTTGACAACTTTACCAGGTACGGAAGCAGTTACTTTCACTGCGCCGGCGCCTGCTGCAGGAGCTGCTGCTTTCGGAGCTGCTGCAGGTGCAGCCTTAGGTGCTGCTTTTGGAGCTGCTGCAGGAGCGGATACGCTTCCTGTTTCTTCAACAGTTACTTCATATGCTGTACCATTTACTGTAATTGTATAGCTTTTCATTTTAAAATCCTCCTAAATAAATGACAATTATCTTCTATTTCTTTTTACTTTACGGATGGAACGAACTACGAAGCCATCTGTTGTAGTTCCTTCTGCTGCTGCGATGGCTGCTGCGATAACAGCTACCAGCTCTCCGTCATCTGCAAGGTTCTCTTCTGCCTGTGCAGGTGCTGTCTGTGCGATGGCTGCTGCCTCTGCCTCTTTTGCAGCTTTGGCTGCTTTTGCTTCTGCTGCTTTCTTTGCTTCCGGATTCGGAATAAATCTGAACAGAGAAATCAGAAGGCTTAATAAAATCAGCATTACGAATACAGTTCCAATACCCATCAAAGTATTAAGGCCTGCTCTCTGAAGAGTCTTGCCCATACCATACTGTACATCTACAGACATGGAAGTCGGTGTTCCCTGTGAGTCAAAGACATATACAAAGTTTGCTTCTGCTTTCTCAAATTTAAGAGGAACAGTAACTGTGTACTGATCATCTTTGAAAGTTACAGTAGTTTCACCATTGCTGTCCTTCTTTGCGCCAAGTTCATCCTTGGATGTCTGCCAGGACTGCATGGCACTTGTTGTAAAGTCATCTCCTGAACTCATGTAATTCTCGATTTCTTCATCTTTAAGCTGGACAATGGCATCTGTCAGTCCTTCTGCTGTAGTTACCAGTGTGGACTTAACAGTATCATCAACCTTATCTGCGGCAAATACCACAGAGGTGCTGCCGATCACCAGCGCAGCCATTACGAGAAATGTCATGAATACAGAAGTTATTTTTTTGATCATTTTCATATGCGTCACCCCGCTTAGACCGTTCCATGTTTCTTAGACGGACGATCTTCTCTCTTTGTGAACAGCATCTCAAATGCACCGATTACATATTTTCTTGTGTCAGCCGGGCTGATCACAGTGTCAACATAGCCTCTTGCTGCTGCGGAAGCAACACCATTCTGAAGCTCTCTGTACTGAGCAGCTTTCTCATTCAGTTCAGCAGCATCTGCATCTGCATACATGATCTTGGCTGCCAGGGAAGCATCCATCATACCGATCTCTGCGTTATCCCATGCATATACAAGGTCTGCACCGATAGATTTGCTGTTCATTGCCACGTAAGCTGTACCGTAAGCTTTGCCGATGATCACATTTACCTTCGGAACAGTTGCATCTGCGAATGCAGCTACCAGTTCACCTACGGATTTCGCCATCATCTTCTCGCTGCATAAGGTTGCCATGAAGCCTGTTGCGTTTGTAAGTGTAAGTACCGGAATATCAAAAGCGTCGCAGAATTTCACGAAATCTGCTGCTTTTCTTGCGCCTCTTGCAGAGATGCTTCCGTCAAATGTTTCTGTTTTCTTACCTTCTGCGTCATATACTTCGCTTCTGTTTGCAACAGCACCTACTGTAGCGCCGTTTAAACGGATAAAGCCTGTAACCATGTCTTTTGCATAGTCTGCTTTTGTCTCGAAGAATTCACCGTTGTCAGCGATCTGGGAAAGTGCGATTGCTGTGTCACCTGCACAGTTTGCAAGATCTGCGCATACGCGGTTAAGATCATCTGTACACTCTGTGTAATTGTCTGTGTCTTCATTATTAGAAGGAAGAAGTGATACTAAGGAACGGATCTGGCCAAGAATCTCATCCTCTGTACCAACGCCATCGATCACACCTGTCTCTTTGCTCTGGAAATCAGCTGCTGCTGTGTCGCATTTGTCTGTGTTGTTTCCTTCCAGTGCGTTTGGTGTGTTGACGAACATTTTTCCTTTTTTGGATTCCATGAATGTGAAATCTGTCAGGGACGGGATAACTGCCATACCACCGCCGCATGTTCCGAAGATTGCTGTGATCTGCGGGATCACACCGGATGCCAGTGTCTGTTTCAGATAGATCTGTCCGAAAGCTTCCAGTGCGTCTGTTGCTTCCTGAAGACGGATACCTGCACAGTCAACAAGTCCGATAACCGGAGCGCCTGTTTTCATGGCAAGATCATAAAGTCTTGTGATCTTCTTTGCATGCATTTCACCAACAGTACCGTTTAATACAGATGCATCCTGGCTGTATACATAAACCAGTTTGTCATCGATCACACCATATCCGGTGATAACACCGTCAGATGGTGCCTTGTTTGCAGTCATGTTGAAATCTGTGGATCTGGCTGTTACACCCTGTCCGATTTCGACAAAACTGTTTGCGTCAAGCAAAGAAGTAATTCTTGTGCCTGCTAAGCTTTGTGTTGCATTACTCATTCTTGTTTGCCCTCCATCTTTATGAGAATATTTAAAAGTTAACCCAAAAATTTAGCCGATTTTAATTTTACCTTTTCCGGCAGAAAATTTCAACATTTATTTGTCATTTTCGTTAAAAATATAGCAGAAAAATTTGTCAGGTTTCTCCAAATTTTGTTTTTTTGAGCATTTCTTCCTATTTAATAGAGGGTATTACGGTTATTTTGTATTGTCCCGTATTTCACCCTCTCCCGCAAACCAGTGTGTCGACAAGTTGATTTCTTGAACAATCCTGCGTCTGAATTTCTTATTTCTATCCTGCAAGATTGTTTCAAGAATCAACTTGTCGGCACACCAGAGCGTGTTTGAGGTAACTATACCTCTCACTTGTCTGCGAATCCGACTGCACAGGTATAAAAGTCTCAGCAAAACCATAGATGTTTTTTATTATATAGCACGAATTATCAATTAGATTTATGGATTATCCCGTTATATAATTAACACATCAAAGAAATTCAGGCCACAGCTAAAGCACTGAACAATTATATAGCACTCCTCGTAAATAATGCATTTAAGACAGTTCAGCAGAGTGCGAAAGACAAGGAAGATATCTGCAGGCGTGCTGACGCACGGCAAAGATATCTGACGCAGGATTTCACACTCTGATGGACTGGATTAAAATGCATTATTTTAGAGGATTGCTATAGATCCAACAGAAAATTTCAGGAGGAAAGACGTAATGAAAAGCAATTACCAGCATATTTTCACACCACTCACAGTAAAAAATATGACTATCAAAAACCGTATCGTTATGATGCCTATGGGAACCAATTACGGGGAACAGAACGGCGAAATGAGTTTTCTTCACATTAATTATTATAAAGAGCGTGCCAAAGGCGGCACAGGTCTGATCATCGTAGAGAATGCAAGCGTAGATTCTCCGCAGGGTTCCAACGGAACTACTCAGCTTCGTATTGACCACGACAACTATCTGCCGCGTCTGTACAAATTCTGTGAAGAGATCCACAAATATGGTACCTGTATTGCGATCCAGATCAACCACGCAGGTGCTTCCGCTGTTTCCGCACGTACAAATATGCAGCCGGTTTCCGCATCTGATATTCCGTCCAAAGAAGGCGGAGAGATCCCGCGTCCGTTATCAGTGGAAGAAATCCATCACATTGTAAAGAAATACGGCGAGGCTGCAAAGAGAGCCCAGGCTGCAGGTTTTGACGCAGTAGAAATCCATGCGGGACATTCCTATCTGATCAGCCAGTTCCTCTCTCCTCTTACAAACAAACGTACAGATGAGTTCGGCGGATCTGTGGAAAACAGAACACGTTTCTGCCGTATGGTCATTGAAGAAGTAAGAAAACAGGTCGGACCTTTCTTCCCGATCATGCTCCGTCTCAGCGCAGATGAGCTGATGGAAGGCGGCAACACTCTTGAGGATACTCTTGAATATCTGGAATATGTTCAAGATGAAGTTGATATCTTCGATGTTTCCTGCGGTTTAAACGGTTCTATCCAGTATCAGATCGATGCCAACTACATGAAAGACGGATGGCGTTCCTATATGCCTAAAGCTGTCAGAGAGAAATTCGGCAAGCCATGTATCTCCATGGGAAATATCCGTAACCCGAAGGTTGCCGAGCAGATCCTCGCTGACGGCGATGCAGACCTGATCGGTATGGGACGTGGTCTTATCGCAGAACCTGCATGGGTGAACAAAGTAGCTACAGGCAGAGAATGTGACCTTCGCAAATGTATCTCCTGTAACATCGGATGTGCAGGAAACAGAATCGGCTTTAACCGTCCGATCCGCTGTACTGTAAACCCGGCTGTTCTGGAAGGTGATGTTTATAAGAATCAGAAAGTGAACAAAAACTGTAATGTTGTAGTAATCGGAGGCGGTACTGCCGGACTGGAAGCTGCCTGTACAGCCGCAGAAGTAGGCTGTAATACCTTCCTTCTGGAAAAGGGTGAAACTCTTGGCGGTCTTGCTTCTGTGATCTCTAAGATTCCTGCAAAGAAACGTCTGGCTGATTTCCCGAACTATCTGATTCACAGAGCAGAGCAGCTTGAGAATCTTTATATCTTCACAAACACAGAAGGAACACCGGAAAATATCCGCAAGTTCCATCCGAACCTGATCGTAAGTTCCACAGGTTCCGCACCACTGCTTCCTCCGATCAGGGGACTTCACGACCGCATTGACAAAGAAGGCAGCAAGGTTGCTTCTATCCTGGGAATGATTAATCACATCAATGACTATCCGGAAGATATGACAAGCAAGAAGGTTGTTGTTGTGGGCGGCGGCGCTGTTGGTCTTGATGTTGTGGAATTCTTTGCAGCAAGAAATGCTGAGATTTCTATTGTGGAGATGATGGATCAGATTGGACGTGACCTGGATCCTGTTACAAAGAATGACATGAAAGACCAGATGAAGAAACATCATGTGGCTCAGCTTACAAAGACAGCTCTTCAGGAAGTAAAAGACAGCTCTTTCCTTGTAAAAGATGCAGAAGGTGAACGTGAGCTTCCATTTGACTACGGATTCGTATGTCTTGGTATGAGAGCTCAGGGACAGCTTTTCGCAGAGCTTTCCGATGCTTTTGTTTCTGATAATGTTGAGATCCTGAACATCGGAGACAGCAAACGTGCAAGAAGAATCATCGACGGAACTCTGGAAGGAAGAAATATCCTTAATACACTGACTCAGATGGGATACCTTCAATAAAAACCTTTACAACAAAATACGAAAGGGGATATTATAATGGCTGAAAGAATTACCGGACATACTGAATTAATCGGTCTGATGGCTTACCCGATCCGTCACTCCAGCTCTCCTGCAATGCAGAATGAGGCTTTTGCAAAACTCGGGTATGACTACGCTTACCTTGCTTTCGAGGTTGGCGCAGATGAGATTGAGGATGCAGTAAAAGCAATCCGTACTCTGAAAATGAGAGGATCCAATGTTTCCATGCCAAACAAAACTCTGGTTGGAAAATACCTGGATGAGCTTTCTCCTGCAGCAGAATTATGCGGTGCAGTTAACACGATCGTAAATGACAACGGTCATCTTACAGGTCATATCACTGACGGTATCGGATTTATGTCTGCCCTGAAAGATAATGATATTGATGTGATCGGAAAAAAAATGACTATCGTCGGTGCAGGCGGTGCTGCCACTGCCATCGAGATCCAGGCTGCTTTGGACGGCGTTGCCGAGATCACAATCTTTAACCGCAAGGATGAATTCTGGGATCGTGCAGTATCCACAGTAGAGAAGATCAACACAAAGACATCCTGCCATGCAGTTCTTTATGATCTGGCAGATCTTGATAAACTGAAAGCTGAGATGGATGACAGCTACATTTTCGTAAATGCTACAGGTGTGGGAATGAAACCTCTGGAAGGCCAGTCCGTTGTTCCGGACAAGTCTTACTTCCGTCCTGAGCTGATCGTTATTGATGTTCCTTACTCTCCGCTGGAAACAAAGATGCGTTCCATGGCCAAGGAAGTTGGATGTAAGACAATGAATGGTCTGGGAATGATGTTATTCCAGGGTTCCGCTGCATTTGAGTTATGGACAGGTGAACCAATGCCTATCGAACATATGAAAGAGATTCTTCACATCTCCTATGATGACTGATACCTGATGGTATCTTCAGTAAAGATATCTCATATTGTGATGCAGAACAGATCATTTCACTGATCTTTCTGCACATAATATTTGATATATACCGCTTTTCGGCGTACTGCAGGAGATGTACTGATATATTTACTCCGCGCAGAATGTACATATCCTGCAGTTTGCTTCAAAAAGCTGTTGATCATGCGGTTATGTTACGGTTATTCTTATAACAGTTCCATAATAATCCGGAACTACTATAATACAACAGAAAATATGAGGATAAACAGATGAACACAGTTCAGGTAAAAAACACTGTGATCGGCGAGGGCAGACCTAAGATCTGCGTTCCCATCGTAGGAAAAACAAAAACAGACATTCTCGAAGAAGCCAAAAATATCACTTCTCTTCCGGTTGATGTGGTTGAGTGGCGTGTTGACTGGTTTGATGATGTCTTTGCTACTGAGAAAGTATTAGAGACCGCTAAAGAGCTTCAGGAAGTTTTAAAAGACATTCCTGTTCTCCTTACATTCCGTACTTCCAAAGAAGGCGGTGAGAAAGAAATTTCTGTAAATGACTATGCTGCTTTAAATATTGCAGCTGCTCAGAGCGGTTATGTAGATTTAATTGATGTAGAAGCATTTACAGGTGATGAAGTTGTTAAGACAATCATCAATGCTGCTCATGAGGCAGGTGTAAAGGTAATTGCTTCCAACCATGATTTCTTTAAGACTCCGGAGAAGGAGGAGATCATCCGACGCCTCTGCATGATGCAGGAGCTGGGTGCTGATATCCCTAAGATTGCAGTAATGCCTACCTGTAAGCAGGATGTTATCACACTGCTGTCTGCTACTCTGGAAATGTCTGAGAAATATGCAGACCGCCCGATCATTACCATGTCCATGGCAGGAACAGGCGTTGTAAGCCGTCTGACAGGTGAGACATTCGGCTCCGCTCTCACTTTCGGTGCTGCTTCCAAAGCTTCTGCTCCGGGACAGGTCGGTGTGCATGAATTAAAACAGGTGCTGGATATCATTCACAGCAGCCTGTGATCTGTTGATGAATGATGTGATATCAGATGTTATTCTTGCCCATAGTCGTCTGATATCACTCATCTCCGGCAACAAAAGATTGATTTGAATTCGAATAGTTTTGACTCCTTAAAAAAATAAGAAGAACAACCCACGGCCGTTCTTCTTATTTTTTTATTTCATTTCTTCTAAATTATTCTCTTGTTCTTTTTTCTCAAGGGGATTCCAGTTGGACAGGAAGATATTCAGTCCGAAGCCAACTGCCAGTGCCCATGCAGATGCCCATGCGGTTCCCTGGGTTGCGAGGACTGCTGCCATTACGCCTGCGATCATCTTGTCTCTGTCGCTCTTGCAGTAATCCATACCGATTCTTGCACATACAAACGCCTGGAACATCAGAGTAATGGAAGATCCTACTCCGAAGATCGGGCGAAAGAAGCTTACTACAGGAATGATCAGCACACTTAAGAATGTGGCCAGTCTGAAAGAAGCCATTCCTCCGAGAAGAGACTTCATTGCTTTCTTTCCTTACTTTATAACGCATGGATACGGATACAGTCATTCCAACCCATAACGGACCGGAAAGGGAGGAAATGGTGCAATGATGGACAGGATCAGGTTTCTCAGACCGCTTACCAGATTGGAACGGCTGGAATTGAAATCAATATACTCATCATCTCTTGCATGACGTGCCTCTGATACAAGAGTCTCTGTAGTAACAAAATCACCAAATGCAATAACATAGCACACCAGTGCCAGCGGCAGTGCTTTGATAAACATAGATGCAGGAGGAATCCCTACGCCGAAGATGCTCACCTGATCAATGATATCTTTAAACTGAGGAATCTTAATAAAAGTACCAATCTCCAGTCCCGGAGCATCCAGTTCTCCAACCAGAAGTCCTACTACCATTGCGATAAGATATGGGAAGAGATTTCCATATCTTGCAACAAGATCAAGAAACTTATTTGTTTTTCTCTTCTCCTGATATTTGTCAGAGAAGCTGATCAGGATCAGGAGGCCTACACCTGCAACAATAGCCAGAGGATATTTGTGCATATTTCCATTCTCACCCAGCTGTCCTGCCATAACTGTAACAGGTGCTGCAAGAAGGATTCCGCCTTTGACAGAATTGGGAACTGCATGAACAAATTTATCCGCCAGTCTGGTCACACCCATAAAGATAAATACCAGACCTACCAGCATCTGCAGTGCGATCATAGCCTGTATTCGCTCTTTTCCCATGGGGAAGCCTTCCAGAAATACAATAGTCAGCGGCAGGGTCGGTGTGATCCACCCCGGTACTACCGGATCGCCAAGCAGGCTGTGAAGCAGATAAAGGAAGGTTTCAATAATTACACAGCTCCACGCCAGCTCATAAGGAAGCCCCAGATATTGCTCCAGATAGGGAACAGCTGCCAGTGCTGTTACGCCCAGGATCAGACCCTGAATGAACTCAACAGATTCTATCTTGTAGTGTATGAATGGAAGTCTTATCTGAAATGGTCCAAAGGGGATGTAGGGCAGTTCATTTTCTCTTCTTTGTGTTCTTGTATGTGCCATACAATTTCTCCTTTTCAGTGAATTGTTAGATTACTTCTATGTTTTACCTTGTATATTCTATTTTTTTGTTAATTTTTAGACAATCATGATTTTAATAAAATCCAATCCGACCGGAAAAAATCTGAAACTTGTAACGTCCAAACATATCTTCAGTTGGATTGGATTTTAATAATTTTTTATTTCAAGGCGTAGAAAGGAGGCATAGCGGTAGCTACGACACCCGACAACAACGCGAAAATAAGAAATTTAGATGCGAGATTATTCAGGAAATCAACTTGTTGGCACACTGCCTTACTGATTTCTGTTTTTCTTTACAAAAAGAGCGAGCAGGATACCGATGATGGTCACTGCCATATTCAGGAGAAGGATCATTCTCGGAGCACTGCTTCCGCCCACTTTGGTAATGTATCCTGCAAGGCTTAAGATTGTGTAGTTCGCGATGCTGGATGCGATCATTACCAGTGAGGTTGCTGTTCCCTTATTCTCAGGGAAGAACTCTGCTGTTGTGGAAACTGCCAGCTGGAGAACACCGCCTGCACCTGCATATCCGATCACAAAGCCACCTATCAGGCAAATAAACGGGGCCTGGATAAAGTAACATAGGAGCAGCATGATAGTGGAGATTAACGGATAGAGGATCAGGACGTTAATCTCTTTCAGACCTTTTTTGATAAAAGCTGCTGTTGCAAGGATGGCAGTTGCAGTTCCCAGGGCATACAGGGACTGGATCTTTGAAGGATCTGCCATACCATAGGAACGGGCAAGTTCCTGATTACAGTTCAGCCATAACATAAAGGTTGAGGAGCTGGTGAATCCGATCAGGATTGCAGCAATCGCTGCAGGGGAAATCTTGTGTCCGGATTTCTTCTTATCAGCTTTAGCCTGTACTGCCTTCTCTCTCGCCGGAAAAGGGAGGATCAGGATCAGGATTCCGTCAATGAGGATTGCAATACCTGCAACAATAAAGATTGTCTTATATGACATATTTGCAGATGCTACGATTCCGATCAGGAATGGAAGCAGAAACTGACTCAGGCAGATGGAAAATTTTGTAAACAGGTTGGCTACTGACGGGTTGTTTACATAGATTTCCATGCAGGTGGGGCTTACGCAGGTATCGAGGAAAGAGTTTGCAATTCCGCCGATCACTGCAAATGCATATCCCATTGCCATGGATGTGGAATTAGCCATTCCAAAGAAGTATGCTACATAACAGAGCACACCGATAATTCCGCTCAGTTTTCTTCCGTATTTGTCAGACAGAGGGCCGGAGAAAGGAAGAGAAATCAGACGTCCCAGTCCAAGTGCTGCAATTACAGATACTACCATACTTACATCCAGTGTGCCATCGGCCAGGGGCTTCGCACCCCAGGCAGCTGCAAACTCCGGTTTGTACTGCCCCAGGATAGAAGCACCGATTCCATGGATGAAATAAGTGAAATATGCTGCAAGGGAGGTGAAAATGAGCATTTTGTTTGTTTTCTGTTTCATTTTGGTCTCCTAGGTTATTATTACTTGTTTTCGTTTTCTTCCTGGAATTTCTGGTATTCAGCTGTTGGCATTTCCAGTCCTGTGTAGAGTTTGTAAGCTGCAGCTCCCTGCCATAACAGCATTCCTTTTCCGCCGATTGCAAGCTTGCAGCCTGCTTCTTTGGCTTCTTTTACCATTCTTGTTTCAGCAGGATTGTAAACAACGTCTGCTACTACAAGGTCAGGGCGGAACATGGATTTATCTTTGATCAGAGTAAGCTCTTCGTGAGGTTTCATTCCTGCAAGTGTTGCGTTTACGAGGATGTCTGCGTTTGCAACCTCTTCTTTCAGTTTTGCCTCATCTGCCAGATCAAATACAGAAACTTTACAATCCGGTGTTTCTTTGCTCAGTTTCTCTGCTGTGGACTCTGCACGTGCAAAGAATGGGTCTTTCGGATTGAAGATAGAAATGGATTCTGCACCGTCTAATGCACACTGTACCTGGATTGCTGTTGCAGCACCGCCTGCACCGAGAACTACCATTTTTTTGCCTTTCACATCAACGCCATGTTCTTTTAAGTTGCGGACAAATCCGATACCGTCTGTGATATGTCCTACTAATTTGCCGTCTTCATTAACGATTGTGTTAACTGCACCGATGATTCTTGCTGCAGGTGAAAGCTCATCCATGTGTTTTGCAACTTCGTTCTTGCATGGCATAGTTACGTTTGCGCCTCTCATTTTGAAAAGACGGATTGCATCCAGAGCAGCCGGAACCTGGTCTTCCTTGATGTCAAATGCCATGTAAGCATAGTCAAGGTTATGATGACGGAAGCTGAAGTTATACATTGCCGGTGATCCTGAGTGTCCTACCGGGCTTCCGATAAGTGCCATTAATCCTGTTGTTCCTTTAATTCTCTGTTCCATTTCCTGTTTGCCTCCTGAATTTTTTTGTAAAATCATTTTCAAGCTGCTGTCCGCTGATAATATCATACAGCGTCTCTTAACTGCAACTATAAAACGAATAAATTATAAGATTCGAAATTCGCTGATTTACTGCGTAAATCGCTACTTTCTCATGTTTGGCGGGTCCCCGGTTCAAAAATCTTATCGTGCAAGCACGAACGACTTTTTGAACTTTTGACCCTGATATCATCATAATGTGGAAGCTACCTCATACGCTTCTTTCGTAGCATCAAGTGCTCTTCTTGCGCGGGTGGCATCGCCGATCACATAGGTATCCGGTACGATAGCTTTGATCTCTTCGCCGAATGGGTTGTAGTTTCTGAATCCCATGGAAAGGATGACAGAATCATATCCTCTGGATTCATGTCTCTGTCCGTCTGCTGTCTCGTACTCTACGCCGTCCTCATAGAATTTGCATACCTTTGCACCTGTGATCTCTTTGATCTTGTAATCTTCGAAATCTTTCATCAGGTAAACTCTATGCTCGTGGATCACGTCGGCACCTACAGTGTCTCTGAACTCAATGACTGTTACATCATGGTTCTGCTCACCGAGGAATGCTGCTGTCTCGCATCCCACCATTCCGCCGCCTACAACCAGTACTTTCTTTCCTGCTGCTCTCTTGCCGTCGAGGAGATCAGAGCCATGGATAATTGCAGGATTGTCGATACCTTCGATCGGAAGAATCAGTGTTCTGGAACCGGAAGCAACAATTACGCTGTCTGGTTTCTCTTCCCTGATAAGATCCAGAGTTACTTCCTGATTCATTTTGATTGTTACGCCTGCTTTCTGGCAGCGTACGATATAGCTGCGAATCATGTTTGTGATGTCGCCTTTTCCCGGAGGATAAGCAGCAAGACGCATGTTTCCGCCAAGTTTATCACTTGCTTCATAAAGTGTTACCTGATGACCTTTTTCCTGTGCGATAAATGCAGCGCAAAGACCTGCAACACCGCCGCCGATTACCATTACTTTCTTAGCTTTTTCTGCAGGAGCAATGCCCTCAGCTTCATGTCCAAGGAATGGGTTTACAAGACAGCATACAGGGTTTCCTGCATACATGTTTGCCACGCAGCCCTGAAGACATGCGATACATGGAATCATATCCTCCAGTCTTTCTTCCTGCGCTTTTAATGGCATATAAGGATCTGCAAGGCTCTGACGTCCGAATGCAACCAGGTCACAGCGTCCTTCTTTTACCATTAATTCCGCAAACTGCGGTTCTGTATAACGTCCTACTGTGATCACCGGGATAGATACGGCACGTTTGATCTCTTCTACCTGAGAAGCGGAGAAACCGCCGTGTGTAACTGTGGGTGCCCACATAAATTCATCGCGGATGTGAACAGCTCTGGATACATGGATGGCATCCAGTCCGCATCCTTCCAGATATGCAGCGATCGCAGCACTGTCATGCACATCAAGACCGCCCGGTACTTCATCACAACTGTTGATTCTTGCAAGAACTGCGATCTTTCCTTCTGTCATCTTCTTAACTTCTTCGATGATCAGACGGGAGAAACGCATTCTGTTCTCAAAGGAACCACCAAATTCGTCCAGTCTCTTGTTTGTTCTCGGAGAAAGGAAGGTGCTTACCAGATAGCCGTGTGCCATATGGATCTCAACTGCATCTACGCCTGCTTCCATGGCTCTCTTTGCTGCGAGGCCATAGCCTTTTACCAGTTCATAAACTTCTTCAGTTGTAACTTCCTTTGGTGTATCTCTTCCGCAGTCTGACGGAATACTTGTAGCTGCCTCGATCGGTGCACCTGCGTTCTTTGCATTTCCTTCAGGACCTGCATTCTGAAGCTGTACGGAAACCTTTGCTCCCTCTGCATGACAGGCATCTACTACCTTGCGGAAGCTTTCGATTGTGGAGTCATCATAAAGACATGGTTTGCGAGGACCGCCCTTTGCGCCTTTATGTACTACTGTTGCTTCGATTGTGATCAGACCGAAGCCGCCTTTTGCTCTTTCACGATAATAAGCTGCGGACTGTTCACTCATGCTTCCGTCTGTGTTTGCAAAGTTGTTTCCCATTGGCGGAACTACGAAGCGGTTCTTTACTGTCATTGGACCGATGTTGATCGGCTGAAACATTGCATTGAATTTCATGTGACCTTCTCCTTTTTTTCGAATTCTTTTCTATTAATTATTCATTCTCTATTTTGTGTTCATTCAGAATGCGGATCAGACAGGCGCGGAGGTTTCTGCCTGATCCTTTGATCTGTTGGTTTATCCGTCAGATACTTACTGAAGAACTTCCGGCCATGCTTCCTCAAGCACTTTCTTTGTGTTCTCATATGTATGGTTTGCAGCATATTCAAGTCCTTTTGCAAGGATTGCATCGCTGATGACTTCTACACCGATTGCGTTTGGTTTGATTCCTTTTTCTTTTACCATCTTAACGAAAGCTGCTGTGCATCCGATTCCTGTTCCGGGAGCAAGACGGTCATGCATGGATTCGTCTCTTAAGATTGTTGTTGCATATGGTCTTTCCCATACATCGTTGATCTGGATGGATACGATCTTGTCTGCCGGGATGTCTTCGATCACAGAAAGGTCAACCGGCTGATTTGCTCTTACCCAGTGCCAGGTATCCATGATCAGTTTTGCATTCTCGCAGTCAGCTGCCTTTACAACTGCCCAGCCTTTTTTCATATCCGGGATTCCGCTGTATGGCATTGGTTCAACACCAATGATGTATTTTCCTGCTCTCTGGCATAATTCTCTTAATTTCTGAGCAGTATATTCTACGGAGTAGTTTTCCATCAGACCGCAGTTGATCTGTTTTACGTCAAATAATTCACACATATGGAAGCAGAGCTGTTCTTTGTATTTCTGTTCGTAAGATCTGTGTTCTTCTGCCCACTGTACGATGTACTCAACCTCTGTTACTTTCATACCATGTTTGTCCAGAATAGCAAGAATGTCTTTGTCAAAAAGTCCCTCATTCAACGCATCTACATAAGTTTCTGCACGAAGGCCGATTCCTTCGTATCCTGCGTTCTTTGCAGCGATCACTCTGTCTTCAAATTTGCACTGATCTCCCAGTGTCCAGGAACTGATAGTAATTGGAAATTCTTTTGACATCTTTTTGTCCTCCTGATAAAATCGCATAATTTTTCTATTTATTTTGATAATATTTTGTATCTTTTTGATATAAGCATTATATATCTTTGTTAAATATAAAACAAATTAGTTCTATCCTTTAAATTCATAGATTTTTTCAATACATCATGATATAATCTACGTATATGACAAATACAGCGCGGATTATTTGTGCAAGAGTGACTATAATTATAGTTTTCCGAAGCATTAAAGGACTGTAAAAGCCTGCACATAAAATATAGTCACTTATAAAATACTTATCAGAGAAAGGAGTTTTTCTATGAACCTGTATCATCTGCGGTACTTTTCTACGCTGGCTCATATTGAACATTACACAAAAGCCGCTGATATTCTGGCGATCACCCAGCCTTCGCTGAGTTATGCGATCTCCACTCTCGAGGAAGAACTGGGCGTAAAACTGTTTGAAAAAAATGGAAGGAATGTTACTCTTACCAAGTATGGAAAAGTTTTCCTGAATGACGTGGAAGAGGTACTGAACCGTCTGGACTCTTCTGTGAACAGTCTGAAGCTGGCAGGTAAAGGAGAAGGCTGCATTGATGTGGTATTCCTGCGTACACTTGGAATTGATTTTCTTCCTAAGATCATGCGGGGATTTCTGGAGGAAAATCCTACTAAAAAGATAGATTTTAATCTGTATTGTGATAAAGTTTTAACATCTGATATTCTGAACGGATTAAAAGAGAAGAAATATGATCTGGGGTTCTGTTCCAAACTTGATAATGAGCCGCTGATCGAGTTTATTCCGGTTGCCAGACAGGAGCTGGTTGTGATCGTACCTCTGGATCATCCGCTGGCAGTAAAGGATGAAGTACGGCTGGAGGATACCATTCCTTATAAACAGATTATATTTAAGAAGAGAAGTGGTCTGAGACAGATCATTGACGGACTATTTGAATGTATCGGGCAGACACCGGATGTGGCTTATGAGATTGACGAGGATCAGGTTGCTGCAGGCTTTGTCTCCAACGGCTTTGGAATCTGCGTAGCTCCCAATATTCCAATCCTGCAGTCTCTGAATGTAAAGATCCTTCCCTTAGTTTCTCCAAGCTGGCAGAGAAACTTCTATATGGCGATGCTGAAGAACGTATACCATCCACCGGTTGTGGAAGCATTTAAGAAATATGTGATCGAGCAGGCACAGAAGGAATGGGATTATAAGACCAGCTGATCTGACTTAATAAAATATCAGAATACAAAAAGATATGGGACTGTCCCGTCAGTCGAGACACCCCATATCTTTTTATAATAACCGATACATTCAATATTATGACTTGATATCCGGCACTTCTGATATCATAAACCAGATCTGTCTTGTTATATTATTTTTCTTCATCCATGGTGCGGAGTCTGTGTACAAGCTCTTCGCAGATCTCCAGTTCGTTCTTGCCGTCTGTTTCGATGATGATATCAGCCGCTGCCTCGTATTTAGCGCGGCGTTTCTCCATCAGGTCTGCGATAAATGGAACAGTCTTATTGTTCTCGATCAGAGGACGGTCATGGTTATTTTTGACGCGGTCAAGGATTGTCTCCGGTTTTGCTGTGAGGAGAACAACACGGCCATTCTTCTTCATCTCTACCACATTGCACTCTCTCATTGGAGTACCACCGCCGCAGGAGATCACAACATTGCTGCGTGACTGCATTTCGATAAGCAGGTTTGTCTCAAGGTCACGGAAATACTGCTCACCGTATGTCTCGAAGATATCGGAAATACTCATTCCCTGTCTCTGGGCAATGATCTGATCCATCTCTACCACATCCATGGCAAATACATTCTTAAGGAAATCAGAAATTGTGGACTTTCCCGCACCCATGAAACCGATCAGCACGATGTTGTAGTTGAAGAGTTTTCTTGCCTGGATCCGTTTACTGTTTGTGCGGATGCATTCAAATACATCGGAAACCTCGTCCTTATGGCGTCTGCCTTCCATTCTCTTCTCCAGCCATTCTTTCTGCTTCGCTTCCTGCTCAGGCTGTAAAATCTGGAGTCCGTTGGCTTCTTTATATGCCATAATGTCCTCCACGATCCTGTTACGCATGATAAGTGCATCCAGAATGATCTCATCACACTGGCCAAGACTCTCTCTGAGTATTTCTAACTGATTCATATCTCTTTCCTCTGTCTTTCCTATGTCAGCTTGCAACAGACCGCAGATCAGCCACAGGCTGACATAAACTATTCACGAACGGCAATATATGAATGCCGACTGTTAAGATTTATTATATCAATATCGCTTTCGTATAGCAACCCTTTAAACCATTAAATTATTTCATCTGTTCGATAGTTTTTTTCTATGAATTCGACAGACGATTCTATGGCAAGACTCTGATGACGTTTCTTTAAGGTTCCCATATACTATATCTAATGGAAAAAATCATGAAATACTTTTTCAGTGTACCATTTAAAACTGATTTTTTCCACTGATTTCTCCGCATAGACCGGATAAAAATCTATCAGTTTTCCATCCAGGTAATAGGCAATGCGGCCAAGCTTCTCCCCCTTAAGAACCGGTGCACTGACTTTCTGTGGAATTTCTATTTTACAGGTTACAGTTTCCCCTTTTTTCAGAAGGACTTCTTTTTCCCTGTCATATGCGGTTACACTGCATTTACCTCTCAGATAGATTTTCGTTCCTATATCCTGACCATCTTCCACACCGTCTGTTACCAGGATTTTTCCGGTCTGTGGTTCTTTCCAGTAGGTTTCGTACTCATAGTTGTAATCTCCGAAGTCCAGCAGTTTCTTTGTGTCACTCCATTTATAGGTTTTGTGGTTGGGCCATCCACAGCCAAGGAGACTGACGATAAATGTTTTGCCCTCTTTCTCCCAGGCACATACATAACAGTAGCCTGCCTGGGAAGTATAGCCTGTTTTTCCGGCAAGAACTCCGTCTCTCATGTCGAGAAATGCGTTGGCATTATGTACGGAAAAGGTTCTCTTTCCTGTAATCTCAGAGAATGTATAGTCTCTGGTCTGTGCAATGTGCAGGAATGTTTCGTTTTTAATAGCATAGCGCATGATCAGTGCCAGATCTTTGGCTGTTGTGTGATGTTTTCCGTTCTCATCCTCAGCATCCAGGCCATTGGGTGTGATAAAATACGTATTCTTACATCCTATCTGTTTTGCTTTCCGGTTGAGCATTCTGGCAAAGCCTTCCACGCTTCCCCCGCAGTGTTCTGCAATGGCAACCGCTGTATCATTGTGGCTTTTCAGCATAAGGGAGTACAGAAGATCCTCCAGATAATACTGTTCTCCTTTCTGAAGTCCCAGCTTTACTTCCGGCTGGGATGCCGCATTCTGAGAAACCTGAACATAATCATCCCCCGGAGAGTTCTCCAGTGCCACAATACAGGTAAGCACCTTGGTTGTGCTGGCATTTGCCAGAGGACGCTCCCCGTCCTTTTCATAGAGTACTCTGCCGGACTCTCCGTCCATGAGGACTGCTGATAATGCGTACAGTTCTGCCGGTTCTTCTGCAACAGGTGTCATGTCTACTGTCTGAGGTATTTTGTACTCCGCTCCCCGGGCGGAGGTGTATGTCTGCGTAAACAATAATACCGCCGTCACAACAATGACAGCGGCAATATGTTTCATTCTCATACTCCACCTCACATGCTGGCAATCCATGAATATCACTGTTCATAATTTACGGTTATTCACAGATTTGTTGTTTACAGGATATCTGCAGGATTTTGCTTCACCCTATAAGATAATTTATGCCTGCATGTCCGGAATATGACTGTCACAGTTCCGAAAAATATCGGGATATGCCCATTATCCGTTATAAGTCCGGTCCCATCTTTTGCTCAGATGATAAGCTCCCTCTCTTAAGGTATAAAGTTCTCCCAGATATTCCACAGCTTCAGGAACCGCCTCTCTGTAAAGCCTCTCAAGTTCAGGCATGGGAGCTTTTGCCTGCTCTACTGCTTCGGCAGTCATGAAATGTTCAATGACAGAGCCGATGGACTCTCCTCCCAGTCTCAGAAGTTTCCCCAGAATCCTGCGTTTTCTTCCATGGTCATCACACACCATGAAATTGGTAAGAATTTTCATCATCCTGACAGAAATATAAATGTTCATGGTTTTCACCAGAGGAATGGCCCTGTGGATCACTCTGGCATATTCCATCTTCGGCATGATCCCGCAGGCCGGATAATAATGGTCAGGATCTTTACCTGTCTCTTCCATAAGCACACGGTCAAATTCCTTCTCCAGAACAATGTGAGGAACGACGCCTTCTGCAGCCATCTTATTTACATAGGGATGGCATGCGGAGTCCAGAATATAATGACAGCCAAATCCAAGAAGATATGCAAAAAGTGCCTCATCATCATTTCTTCTGACCTGCCGCATCCCTTCTTCAAAAAAGGCTCTTGCCTTCTCATGATGCATCTCAATCCCGAACTGGGTGACAGGATTCTTTGAAACCATATAGTAGAACAGGATATCCGGCCCATGTAAACCGATCCTGTACAAGTCCCCATGTCTGCGGATCAGGGCTTTCATATCTGAAGGCAGTCTCTTATATACTTCTTTTCCAAATAAATCATGTGCATATGTGGTTGGCATTATTTTTTCTCCTTTATCTTACACATCCAGTTTCAGCTGGATTTCTTCCTCTGCCTCTGCCTTAAAGTCCTCTATCTGGACAGGGTCAGGGACAGGCAGGGATTCCAGATCTTGTACGCCGAAGCAGCGCAGAAACTCTTCCGTGGTCCCGAGCAGGATCGGACGTCCGGGGGCATCCAGACGCCCAAGTTCCCTGACCAGACTGTATTCTACCAGCTTGTTGATGGCGTGGTCACATTTTACCCCTCGGATCTTCTCGATCTCCGCCTTTGTAACCGGCTGTTTGTATGCAATGATGGATAAGGTTTCCAGCATAACATCTGACAGTGCCGGTTTCTGAGGATGCAGGGCAATATTGATCAGATACTGATAATATTCTTTCTTTGTACACATCTGGAAAGAATTCTCCAGCTCTATGATCTGGATGCCTCTGTTCTCTTCCTGATAACGATCCATCATATTGCGGATGATCCTTCCTGTTGTCTTCTCGTCCACACCGATGGCTCTGGCGATCCGGGGCAGTTCTACGGAACCGCCCATTGCAAAAAGTATTGCTTCTATCGCAGCTTCTGTCTCCTTAATCTTCACTCAGTCTTCCTCATTCCTTTTATTACATATTGATCTCTGTATTCTATGGTTCATCTTCCGCAAATTCTGTAAGATTCTTCCATGTATCCGGGTCTGTCTGTACTTCAACAGAGATATCATCAAACAGCCCATTCTGCTCCACATGGATATGCCCCATTTTCATCAGTTCCAGTATGGAGAGAAAGGTGACGATCACCTGTACTTTCGAGCACTGACTCTCCAGGAGATTTCGAAAACTGAATTTCCGATGGGTACGGGCAAAATCTTTGATCTCTATCATCTTATCAGACAGACTGACCTCTTCCTTCTCGATGGTTCCGAATTTGCTTCGGATAGGATCGACCTTGTCTTCCTGCCTGCGGATGATGGACTTGTAGATTGCATTCAGCTTCTCCAGTGTGAGACCTGCCAGAAGTTCCTTTGGATCTACAGGCTCTCTGTACTGCAGTACCTCATCGGGAAGAGTGGGCTCTTTAAAGAATACATTTGCCGCATCGTCCATCTTGTCCTTCAGCTCATAAGACATGAACTTATACATCTTATATTCCAGAAGTTTCTCCACCAGTTCCGCTCTTGGATCTTCCTCTTCTCCCTCCTCATTGACTTCTTTCGGGAGAAGCATTTTACACTTGATATCCAGCAATGTGGCTGCCATAACCATGAACTCACTCATGACTCCAAGGTCTTCCCGCTCCATGGCATGGATGTATTCCATATACTGATCTGTGATCTCCACGATGGGGATATCATAGATATCTATTTTATTTTTTTCGATAAGGTGCAGTAAGAGATCCAGAGGACCTTCAAATACTTCCAGCTTTACCGGAATTCCCATAGCACAGTCTTTTCCTTTTCAAGTAAATATTTCGCTGCCATACAGTCAGCAGACAGTAACAATATTCTCAGGCATTCGGTTTCAGATCCACCATCAGCAATTCCCTGGGATTATGAATCCTTACAGGTATGGTGTGTTCCCCTGCTCCTGCGCTTACCAGCATATGCTGTTCCTTCCTGTGGAAATCTCCGCAGCAGAACTTCGGAAATGGATGAAGCTGTGGGGAAAGCAGCCCATTGTGCCTGCCAATTCTTACAATCCCTCCATGATAATGCCCGCTCAGGATCAGATCTGCCCCCCAGTCAAAATAAGTATCTCCATATTTGGGACTGTGAGCCAGAAGAATATTCAGGGAGTCGGAAGATGGTTCTCCGATCAGTTCCCTGATTTCCTCTCTTTTAAGCTGTGGAGAAAATGGCTTTTTATAATAGATCAGAGGTACTTCCAGACCATAGACAGTAAGGCTGGTTTTTCCCACCTGCAGGCTGCAGGATTCATTATGTAGGATATGGATCCCGGCTTTCTTCAGCTCTTTTTCATATTCCTGATATCGGGCTGCCATACAGTTATCCTGAGGATCTGTCCTGTACAGCTTATATTCATGGTTTCCCAGTGCATAATAAACCGGATACTGCTGAGCAAGGCTCCTCAGAAGAGATGATGCAGTCTTTAAAGAAGCAGAATCATTTCTCACGATCATATCACCGGCAATGAGGATCCCATCTGGTCTGTACCGGTGGATCGTCTCCAGAAGCTTTCTGTTATCAGAGCCAAATTCCATGCCATGAAGATCTGCGATCACAGCAAATCTGATGCCTCTCGCATCCTTTATTTTGTTAGAATGGATTGTATAATGTACAGTTTTAAATCTTTTCATGCAAGTTTTCTTTTTCCTTTATGTTCACTTTATGTCTGGCAACGCACTTTGCGGGATATCATTTCCCGAATCCGCAGTTCGGGAATGTACAGACATCACAATTCAGACAGAGTCCACCCTCTCCAAGTTGGTTAATCTCTGATAATGTGATCTCATCATCTGCCATCAGTCTCGGCAGAAGCAGATCAAAGATGGTATTCTTTGCATACATAACACATCCCGGAAGCCCAAGGATCGGTATCTGCCTGCCGTCTTTCTCATAATAGGAAACCAGCATCATAGCTCCCGGAAGTACTGGTGCACCGTAAGATACGATGCGGGTTCCTGTTGCTTTGATCGCACCCGGAGTTCTGTCATCCGGATCTACGCTCATTCCACCGCTGCAGACTACCATATCGGCTCCCTCTTCGATAAATTTCAGGATATCGGCTGTTATCTGTTCCATATCATCACCCGGTTTTGTCTGACCGATGACCTCTGATGGAAATTTTGCAAATTTATCTCTCAGTACAGGAGTGAAGGTGTCAGTGATCAGACCTTTCTGCACTTCACTTCCTGTTGTTACGATACCCACCTTTTTCTTCTTATATGGCAGAATGGAAAAGATCGGCTCTGTGCCTGCCACCTCTGCTGCACGATCCATTTTCTCCTTCTCGATCACCAGAGGGATAATTCTGGTTCCTGCAAGTTTGTCGCCCTTCTTTACAGGAAAATCTCCATGGCGGGATGCGATCATCATCTCTCCAAGTGAGTTGACAGCCAGCAGAGCTTCTCTGCGGATTTTAAGCACTCCGTCAATGTCTGCGATCAGCTCGATTTTTCCCTCTTTTATATCAGAACCATGCATGGTGTCCGAATCTCCGGCACAGATCTTATAAAGGATCTCTGCGCCTTCATTCTCATGAAGGATTCCTTCTTTCTTCTCCCACACATATAAATGTTCTTTTCCTACAGAGAGTAACAGAGGAATATCCTCTTCTCTGACAATATGACCTTTCTTAAAAAGCACCCCTTTTTTTACATCTTTGATAATCTGTGTGATGTCATGGCATAAAATGTGCCCTACGGCATCTTCTGTACGGATTTCTTTCATTATATAGTACCTTCCTTTTTTTTTTATTTCCCTCAATACCCATTTGGATTTTATTATACATCGGATTGCTGTCCTTTGTCAAAAAATTATAAAACTGTCCAAAATACTTTTTGTTTACAGGTTACTGTTCACTCTGTTCTCAGTAACATTTACAATCTCATGATGACTGTTTTCAGGCAGTCCGGATATGTGGCTTTTTCTGCATTTTCCCCGTAAAGGATCCGCACTCTTCCCAGTTCCTTCCCATCGACGGAATAGATCATCTCCCCTGCCAGGGTGTTCTTTTTCACCGGGGCCTTTACTTCCCTGTGGATTCTCAGCTTTCTTTTTACATTCCCGATATTCTGTCCTGTGGTATCCAAATAGTGGAACTGTTCTTCATAAACCAGGGAAACCGTCTTTTTCTTTCCATTTCTGACCGGAATCTCAGGCAGAGCTTCCATTTTCTTATCTATGTACAGGCTGCATTTTGAAAATCCATAATTTAACATGGAGGCAGCATCTTTAAATCGCACTTTATAATCCGGGGCTGCCATCACTACTGCGATCAGAGTAATGTCATTTCTTTTTGCAACTGCGCTGAGACAGTATTTTGCAATGCTAGTGCTTCCTGTTTTCAGGCCGACACAGCCCTCGTAGCTGCGGATCAGTTTGTTGGTATTGGTAAGTCCGAATTCCTTTGTCCCCTGCCTGGTCACATGGGTGATATTTTCCATCCATATGGAAGAATATTCCAGAATTTTCGGATATTTTGTGATCAGTTCCCTGCTCATGATGGCAATGTCCCTGGCTGTTGTGTAATGATCGGGAGATTCTGTCAGACCACAGCAGTCTTCAAAATGAGTATTTTTCATCCCAAGTCCTTCTGCCCGTTCATTCATGTGGCGGACAAATTCCTGTTCACTGCCGCAGATATGCTCTGCCATTGCTACGCTGGCATCATTTCCTGACGCGATTACAATGCATTTGATCAGGGTTTCCACTGTCTGGATTTCCCCCTCCTCCAGAAACACCTGAGAACCGCCCATTGACTTTGCATGGGCACTGGTTGTGACTGTGTCGTCCATTTTCAGGCTGCCTTTATCCAGAGCATCAAAGATCAGGATCAGCGTCATGATCTTCGTGATACTGGCAGGGCTTCGTCTGGTATCCGCATCCTTCTGATAAACGACTGTTCCTGTCTGCGCTTCCATTAAGATTCCTGATGGTGCTTCAATAAGATCTGTGGATTCTGCCTGTTTGGTATTGCTTTCCTCGGGCAAAAAGATTCCGGCGGCATAAGCAGGGGTAATGATAGTGCAGACCATGATGATCACAGCGCATATTATGGAGATCCATTTTTTTCGCATATTCTCTCTCCGATCAATGTACCGGCAGGCTGCCGGCGCACGCTCTGGAGCGTGTCTGAAAAATCATTCCCGCAATCTGCACGCCCCACTTTGCGGGATATTTCACCCGAATTCAGTTGCCGTAGCCCGCTACGGCGCCCTCATCCGGGCAAAATATCCCACAAATTGTGACGCACATCTTGCAGAAAGCCTTTTTCAGACACGCTCTAAGACTACTTTCTTTATTCATTATATAGCAATCCAATAAAATAATGCATCTTAATCCGATCCGATACCTGATCATAATCAGATAAAAAGCACTGAAAACCATAAAAATACGATTTTCAGTGCTCATTTTACATCAGCGGCGCAAATGCGCGGAAAATATTCTGCATGATACGCAGCCCTATATTTCTGTTCAGGCAGAATTCCGGTTCTATCTGCCTGCAATATTCCATAGTCTGGATAAAATCATCTTTTATATCCTGTATTACTCTGTTTCTGTAGATCCATACACCATCCTCAAAATGAAGATAAAGACTTCGATAGTCCAGGTTGATGGTTCCCACAACTCCAATCTCATCATCACTCACAAAGGATTTTGCGTGAAGGAAACCGGGCTGATATTCATAAATCTTTACACCGGCTTCCAGAAGCTGTCTGTAATAGGATTGGGTAAGGATAAATACTAGCTTCTTGTCAGGGATTCCCGGCGTCATAATACGCACGTCCACCCCGCTTTTGGCTGCCAGACAGAGGGCCGTCATCATCTCATTATCTATGATCAGATAGGGAGTACAGATATATACATATTTTTTTGCCTTGTTGATAATGTTCAGATATACATCTTCACCGACAACCTCCTCATCCAGAGGTGTATCACAGAATGGCTGGACAAATCCCTCACTCTCAAATTCTCCCTCATGATATCTGTGGGGAAAATAGGCTTCATAATCAATACTTTCTTCAGATCTGCCGATCACCGCCCACATATGGAGAAACATTACCGTCATATTCCAGACAGCTTCCCCTTTGAGCATAACTGCAGTGTCCTTCCAGTGTCCGAAACGCGCTTTCTGGTTGATATATTCATCTGCAAGATTGATGCCTCCCGTAAATCCAACCCATCCGTCAATGATACAGAGCTTCCTGTGATCCCGGTTATTCTGGATAATATTCAGAATGGGACGGAAAGGATTAAATACCTGACATTTGATTCCTTTTTTCTGAAGCTCTTCATAATATTTATGGGGAAGTGTTGTAAGACAGCCAAATCCGTCATAGATCAGGCGCACATCAACGCCCTCCGCAGCTTTCTCTTCCAGAATATTCAGGATTGTCTGCCACATCACCCCATCATTGATAATGAAATATTCAATAAAAATATATTTCTTCGCCTGTTTCAGTTCCCTCACAAGCACCGGGAACATATCATCTCCTACCTGAAAATACTCTGCAGTTGTATTCTCATGGACCGGAAATCTGGAAACATCCGAAATATATCTGGACTGATTTGAAGCCGAGGGATCCAGAGCCTCCAGCTTCTGCCTCGTCTGTGGACAATCCCGCAGATACTCCCTGCTCTCCTCAATCCTCTGTTCAAAATGCTGCTGCATGATCGCAGCGATCCTGGAACGTCCAAATACAAAATATAATACCACTCCAAGGATTGGCAGGATCAGGATCAGCATGGTCCAGGCCAGTTTGTAGGAAGGATTTATTTCCTTATTCAAAATCCACAATACCAGTACAATACCTATCAGCCTCAATCCGATATCAATATATCTGGAATAAGCGGCCAGACGCAGTACCATCATTAAGATCCATCCGAGCTGGACAAGCATTGCAACCGCAACATAAAAGATTCTGTTGAAAATCAGCTTTGCCAGTTTTTTAAACAGTAAAAGGATCCAGTTTTTCTTTTCTTTAAGTATTTTGTTATTTTCTGCCTTCAAGATTACTTCCTTCCCCTGATTATTGTCCAAATTATGATAAAAATCCCTGACAGAACTGCCAGGGATTTTTGCGCACAATTAATTATATTTACGTTTTCTTGCGGCTTCAGATTTCTTTTTACGACGAACGCTTGGTTTCTCGTAATGCTCTCTTTTGCGGATTTCCTGCTGGATTCCTGCTTTTGCACAGCTTCTCTTGAATCTGCGAAGAGCGCTATCTAAAGTCTCGTTCTCTTTTACGATTACGTTTGACATAGACTCACACCTAACCTCCCTCCAGTTGTAGATTGTGCTAAAATACAACTGTCTGGGTATTTTTTCTTGCACAAGTGATATTATATATCATTGCCTGTGGGTTCGTCAACATTTTTTTGGTTAAATTTTGCAGATTTTTTTAGTTACTATTCACACGCCACTATCCCGCGAGGTGTTTTGGCATGTATATGCCAAAATCCCGAGACATACCGCGCGAATTTATGCGATTAGCATAAATTCTGTGCATCGCGAAGCGTGTTGCTGGTCACAAAGTGAGCAGTAACAATTTTTACTTTATCTGACCTTCAAGGATTCCTGCTGCTGCATCTACGGCTTCCTGAGCTTTGGCAGGGTTCTTTCCGCCGGCCTGAGCCATGTTCGGACGTCCGCCGCCGCCACCGCCTACGATAGCTGCCACTGCTTTGATCAGGTTACCTGCGTGAGCGCCTGCTTTCTGTGCTGCATCAGTAGCCATTGCAAGAAGGTTTACTTTCTCACCGTTTACTGCTGCCAGAAGGACAACACCTTCACCAAGTTTGCCTTTCAGCTGGTCGCCAAGGTCACGAAGTCCGTTCATATCCACTCCGTCTACTTTTGCAGCAAGAAGTTTCACACCTTTGACTTCTACTACTTTATCCATAACATCTCCCAAAGCTCCCTGAGCCAGTTTGCTCTTTAAGGATTCGTTCTCACTGGAAAGTGCCTTTACTTCTCCCTGAAGATGTCCGATCTTCTCTACGATCTCTGCAGGATTTGCTTTCAGAACTTTTGCAGCTTCATGAAGCAGTTCTTCCTGTTTCTTATAGTATTCCAGAACACCATTTCCTGTCAGAGCTTCGATACGGCGCACACCTGCTGCAATACCGGATTCGGAAACAATTTTGAACAGCATGATGTTGCCTGTGTTTGCCACATGAGTACCACCGCAGAGTTCCTTGGAGAAGTCGCCCATGGATACCACACGTACCTTCTGATCATATTTTCTCTCCGAACAGAGCCATTGCTCCGGATTTCTTAGCCTCTTCCACATCCATAACATCTGTACGGACTTCA